>Ga0256843_1000396_pt1 | contig 37455 bp, 37 predicted proteins | sample AlvinellametaG_FD_191572 | JGI IMG/M metagenome (GOLD analysis project Ga0256843, IMG submission 191572) | Pompeii worm associated microbial communities from hydrothermal vent at the East Pacific Rise, Pacific Ocean - Alvinella | ecosystem: Host-associated > Annelida > Integument > Unclassified ...
CAATGCCAAGCGGTAAAAAGACAATGGCATTCTTTCGTCGTGACCCTGTTGGTGTGGTTGTTGCCATTACCCCTTTTAACTTTCCACTCAACCTTGTAGCACATAAACTAGGTCCTGCACTTGTAGCAGGTAATGCTGTAGTGCTAAAGCCTACGCCTGAAGCTCCACTTACTGCTTACAAGTTTGCAAAGCTCTTTATTGAGAGTGAGTATGCTATCCCTGATGCACTCAGCGTTGTCTATGGTGATGCTGAGGTTGGAAGCGCACTTATTACTTCAGATATTCCTCGTGTTATCTCTTTTACAGGTTCCGTTCCGGTTGGAAATATCATTACAAAAAATGCAGGAATTAAAAAAGTTGGACTTGAGCTTGGTGGAAATGCTGCAACTTTTGTTGAAAAATCGGCTGACTTGGCACTCGCAGCTACAAAGTGTGCCCTTGGTGCCTTTGTAAACTCCGGTCAAGTCTGTATATCTCTTCAACGTATCTATGTTGAGGCGGATATCTATGATGAGTTTGCCGAACTAATGGCAAAAGCTACGAAAAAGCTTAAAGTCGGAAGCCCTTATGATGATGAGACATTTATGGGACCACTCATAGATGATGAGGCATGTGGGCGTGCACTTCGTTGGGTAGAGTCTGCTATAGAAGAGGGGGCGATTCCTCTGCTTGTGCCTCACGTTGAGGGACGTATCTTTCACCCTTGTGTTATGGCAAATGTACGTGATGATATGGCGATTGTCTGTGAAGAGGTCTTTGCTCCTATCGTTTCACTTGTAAAAGTTGACAGTTTTGATGATGCAGTTGAGAGAATGAATGACTCTCCATATGGTTTACAATTTTCAGTCTTTACAAATGATTTGAGTCTGATGAATCGTGCTGTAGATGAGCTCGATGCAGGTGGAATTGTTATAAACGATATGCCGACACTGCGTTTTGATATTCAGCCTTATGGCGGTGTGAAACTCTCAGGTGTCGGGCGTGAGGGTCCTCGCTTTGCTATTGAAGAGATGACGGAGATAAAAAGTATTGTCATCTGCTAAAAAGAGAGTCATAATCTCAGCTTGTATCTTGGGTAAATTTTGTCGCTATGATGGAAAAACTAAAGAGATATCTGCAGTAGAGGAGGCTTACAAGGGGTGGGAGATTATCCCTTTTTGTCCTGAAGCGCCTCTTTTTGGAACACCTAGAGAGAGAATTAATGTTGTTGATGTTGATGGTGAGCATAGAATTATTACCGATGAGACTGAGGTCGATGTTACAGAGCGACTCAGAGGTGAGATAAAGAGGTTTTGTAAAGAGCATAGTGATGTAGATGCAATTGTGTTAAAGTCAAAATCTCCATCGTGTGGTTATGGGACTACGCCTATTTTAGACAGAGATAAAAATGAGTTAAAAAAGGGAAATGGTATCGCTGTAGATATCTTTTTAAAAAACTATCCAAATACTCCTATTTTAGATGAAAATCACTTCTTAGACGATTAAAACCATCCTCAATATCTCTCTTTTGAAGCTCAGATGTTAAATCTTTGTAGTAGCTATAGAGAGGCTTTCTCTCTTTGTAGATATCAAAACGAATAAATCCATGCGGAAAATTTGAGAGTGCCTTTGCCTGGGCATTTTGGTTTGAGTTGCAGACAATACCGCTTTTTCGTGAGACTTGAAGCTCATAGGGGCAATCCTCTTTAAAAGTGTAGAGATTAGCAAGGCTCTTTTGTATAAGTGCATCGGGTGGAAAAACGACGAGTGAGAGACAAGGAAGGGTAGTTAGTGATTTGTCATACTTTGTGACTGTAGCGTCATTGTCGCTACAGCCAAAGAGTAGTGCAGAGAGTAGAGTTAAGAGTGTTCCTCCTAATCTAGACATCTTACTTCATTGGTGCATTTTTTGGGTTGTTAGCCGTTGCTAATGCGATAAGTCCACCTTTAAGAACTTGTGTATTTTTAAAACCGAGTTGTTTGAGTCCAACTGCTGCCATAAGTGCACGAGCACCTGAGTGACAAACTAAGATAAGTGGTTTATCTGTTGGAAGTTTATCAAGGTTTGCTTTTGTAAAGAGCTTTGCTATTGGAATATGCAGAGCATTTTTGTTGCTAAGTGATACAATATCTGCCTCACCATCAGTACGTAGATCTACTACTGTAAAATCTTTTGCATCTTTATACATCTTCATTACATCATCAGCAGATATAAAGAGTTTTGAGTGTGCACATGTTTTATGTGTAATGTGTGAGTAGAATTTGTTGAGTTGTTCAGCTTTGTTTGCATCGTAAGCGAAAGATGCAGTTGAGAGAACAAAAGTACTTAATGATAAAAGAAGAATTTTTTTCATTATTTAACCTTATAATTTGAATTTAGTGTAATTATAATTGAAGATACTTTTATTTAATTGAATTTTTTCAATTAAAGCGAATAGTTACTTGACATATTTGACATATGTTCATTATAATAATGCACATATGTTCAAAATATAATCTATATAAAGGAAAGAGATGAAAATAGTTTTAGCAGTTGATGAAGATAAAAAGAGTATAGTGACAAGAACAGGACAGAGTGCATACTTTGCAATCTATGAGGATGAAAAGCTACTTGAGTTAGTACCAAACAAGCACCATGACGGAGGGCATCATGCACATAGAGGTGCAGCAGAACATGACCATAGCGGCATGAGTCACGAAGCCCATACAAACTCACACAAAAAAGATGTTGAGAAGCTAAAAGGTTGCGATATAATTTTAGTAAGAGCCGTTGGCGAGAATATGAAAGAGGCTTTAGAGTCTGTAGGTTTACAAATAAAAAAGATACGCAAAAAAGATGGATTGACGGCTGATGAGGTTGTTGAGAACTTTTTACGTGGTAATATCTAAAGGATAACAAGTGGTATATAAAATCTTATCTGCATTGATACTTCTGCTCTTTATGAGTGGATGTGAGCAAAAACAGCATTCAAATCTTGATGGAAAGCAACTTTTAGAGCAGAAGTGTTCAGCATGTCACAATCTTGAGCTGCCTCCAAAGAGTTTTGAGGATGAGAAGGCTCCACCTATGATGGCTGTCGCTTTTCATGTAAAAGATTTTGTGCCTGCTAGCAATGCAAGTGAGAAGCTGCCAAGAGCTATAGAGTTTGTAATAGATTATGTACTCGCTCCAACAAAAGAGAAGTCTCTGTGTGATAAAAAGAGTCTTGTGAGTTATGGGCTTATGCCATCTCAAAAGGGTAAGGTGAGCAAAGAGGAACTCCAGGCAATAGCAGAGTATATGTTTGAGCACTACACTGTAAAAAACTTGACAGAAGCACAGGCTATTGAGAATAGACTCAAAAAGATGCCAAAGGGCGAGCGCCTCGCTCTAAAGTACAACTGTTTGAGTTGTCATAGAGTTAATAAAGATTTAGTCGGTCCATCCTTTAAAAGTATTGCCAAGCGATATAAGGGCAATACTCTTTTTATTGAAGAGAGTATTCAAAATGGATCAAAAGGGAGATGGAAAGGTTTTCATGGTGTCTTGATGCCCTCTTTTAAAACAAAAACTACACTCAAAGAGCGAGAGATTTTAGCTGAGTGGATACTAGAGCAAGAGAAGAAGTAATGAGTGGAAGAAAAAAGATAGATAGAAATATCGAAGCAGATCACAGTGGCGTCTGTTTCAAACCTTGCGGTATCAAGCGACGAGAGTTACAAAGAGTAGAGTTGCATGAAGATGAGATGGAAGCGATACGCCTTGCTGATTATGAAGGACTCTATCAGCAGGAGTGTGCTGATAAGATGGGTATTTCACGCCCAACCTTCTCACGTTTAATAGAGAGTGCAAGAGCAAAGATAGCGGATGCACTCCTTCATACAAAGGCACTCAATATTAAAATATAAAGTGCCAAAGCAGTTTGAGCGCAAGTGCATATAAGATAAGTGCCATAAGTTTTTTAATCTGTTTTTGCTCGAGTTTAAAGTGCATTAGATAGTTTCCGATATAACCACCTACAATCGCACTCACTGCCACGCACAGCAGTAAAACCCAGTCAAGCTCTACATAGGTAGCGTAGGTAAAGAATGAGCCAAGTGCTGAAAATGGCACAACAAAGCTCACCGCAACAGCCACTTTTTTAGGTTCAAAACCAAGCAGTGCCAAAAGGGGTATAAGAATATTTCCTCCTCCTACACCCAAAAGCCCTGCTAAATACCCAACAAAAGCACCTACAAAAAAGAGTGTTACTTTAGACTCTGCATGAAAGAGTGCCCTCTTCTTGCCAAACATCATCATAGTTGCCGAGTAAAAGAGCATAAGCATAAAGAGAAGCTTTACTAGCTCCTCATTTATAAAGCTGCTGCTATAAGCTCCAAGCGGTGCAAAGAGTAGCATCATAGAAGCAATAGGTAAAACAAAGCTATACTCTACAACCTTGCGCTTGATATTCATAACACTTGAGGTAATTGTCGTCGATGCTCCTGCAAAGAGTCCTATAGCTTTGGCAACATTAAAATCAACACCTAAAAAGTTTAAAACCGGAATGAGTGCTACACCACTGCCTGCTCCACCCATTGAGAATAGGATAGAGAGGAGTAGTGTAATTGCACTAAAGAGAATATACTCTGTCATTGTTATGGAATACGAGGCGGTGTGATGTTTTTGCCAAGAAGTGCGTAGCTTTTGCCAACACGGGCTACTGGCTGGTACTCAAGTGTGAGTTTCTCTTTATCGGCAATAATAGCATCATCAATATATTGTGCTTTGATCTCTACTACCATCGGAATAGTCTTTGAGCCTTTGAGGTCTATCTCTTGATGAAGCTCACAAAAAAAGGCAGAAGCGACTCCCTCTACCATTGGGGGAAACTCCTCTAAAACCTTCTTGGTAGTAATGTTAAACTCCTCAACTTCACTCATATCTGATGGCAGCTCTTTTGAACTAAAGTGCATCTTTTCTAGAAGTGGCTCATCAACCATACAGATACTGCATTTTTTTGTCTCACGGAGGTTTTTTAGTGTATCTTTTTGGCTGCCGTCACTCTTGTGACCGATACTTACAATCATTGTAGGAGGCTCTGAACTAAGCCCCATGAAGTAGCTAAAAGGAGCGATGTTAAGAGTCCCTTTTGCATCTTGTGTGAGTATCCAAGCAATTGGTCTTGGGATAATGGTCTGTGCCATAAGTTGATAACGTTGTGTAAGTTCTTTTTCATCATAATCTATAACCATATTAGAGTCCAACAATCTTTTTAATACCTTTTAAGATACCGCCACTCTCTTTTGAGGACGCTTCATCACTCTTCTCTTCTTTGCCGATATATGCATCATCTGGCATCTCATTCTCAGGTGTTCCGTCAACATTTTTGACAACAAGCTCTGGGTGGATGAGCTCTCGTAGTTTCTTCTCAACAACCATCTTTGTTGTCATAAGACTCATCGAACAGCCGCCACAAGCACCTGTGAGCTTGATGTAGACTACACCATCTTTTACACCAAGTAGCTCTAGCCCACCACCATGAGAGTTGACATACTCACTCACTTTTGGAATGTAGTTTTTGACAGCTTCATAAATATCTTCATCTAAAAATTGCATCTTTTAACCTTTAATTGATTACATAATTATAGTTATTGATATTTAAAATAATCTTGTCTAATGATTATAATTAATATGAGTTATTATATTTTTAAACAAGAGAGAGCTTTGAGAGTTTATGTTGAAAAATATTTTTTGTAATAAATGGTAATTCGCAGGAGTAATTTTAGGAGTTTTTAGATATAATCGCGTAATTTTATATAAGAGAAACATAGATGGACATCAGAGAAGAGTTTTTAAAATTTTTTGAATCAAAAAAACATGAGAGAGTGCCTTCAGCACCATTGGTACCGGATGATGCAACACTCCTTTTTAACAATGCGGGAATGGTCCCTTTCAAATCAATCTTTACAGGTGAGGTTCCTACACCGAAAAATCCACGTGCTACATCATGCCAGACATGTATTCGTGCGGGTGGAAAGCATAATGACTTAGAGAATGTCGGACACACTGCGCGTCACCATACATTTTTTGAGATGCTTGGAAACTTCAGTTTTGGAGACTACTTTAAAGAGGAAGCCATTGCCTATGCATGGGAGTTTATAACTGAGGTTATCAAACTAGACATTGATAAGCTTTGGGTAACTGTTCATGAGAGTGATGATGAGGCAGAGGAGCTTTGGAAGAAGCATATAGCAGCCGATAGAATCATGCGTCTTGGTGATAAAGACAACTTCTGGTCTATGGGAGATACCGGTCCATGTGGTCCATGTAGTGAGATCTTTTATGATCAAGGTGCTGAGGAGTTCAATGGTCCTGAGGATTATATGGGCGGCGAGGGTGATAGATTTTTAGAGATCTGGAACCTTGTTTTTATGCAGTATGAGGTAAAAGAGAAGGGTGGAGAGAGAATTCCACTCGCAAAACCATCAATCGATACTGGAATGGGACTTGAGCGTGTAGTTGCCATTAAAGAGGGTGCAACTTCTAACTACGGTTCATCTCTTTTTATGCCAATTATCAAAAAGGTCGAAGAGCTTATAGGTAAAGAGTATGAGTATGCAAGTGGTGCATCGTATCGTGTTATTGCAGATCATATCAGAACAGCTGTTTTTCTTCTCTCTCAGGGTGTAAACTTCTCTAATGAGGGGCGTGGATATGTTCTAAGACGTATTCTTCGTCGTGCAGTTCGTCATGGTTACCTTTTAGGATTCCGTGAGCCGTTTATGCATAAACTTGTTGATACTCTTGTAGAGATTATGGGGAGTGAATATCCATATCTTAAAGAGAAGTCTGCTGCAGTAAAAGAGCAGATAGCTCTTGAAGAGGCTCGTTTTTTCAAAACGATTGAGTCTGGAATTGCACTCTTTAATGAAGAGCTTAAAAATACAAAAGAGACATTTAGCGGAGAGGTTGCATTTAAACTCTACGACACTTATGGTTTCCCACTTGATTTAACAGAGGATATGCTTCGTGAGAAGGCTCTTAAACTCGATACACAGAAGTTCGAAGAGCTTATGGATGCGCAGAGAAGTCGTGCAAAAGCTGCCTGGAAAGGGAGTGGTGATGATGCTGTAAGTGGTGACTTTAAAGAGCTTTTAGAGGAGTTTGGTGAGAATGAGTTTGTCGGTTATGAGACAACGCACCATGCAAGTAAAATTCTAGCACTTTTAGATGAGAGTTACCACAGAGTGCAAAAACTTGAAGCTGGGCAAAAAGGGTGGGTTCTTTTAGATGTCACTCCTTTTTATGCTCAGAGTGGTGGACAGTGTGGTGATATTGGTGAGTTAAAAGGTAAGGCAAATGTTCTTGATACAAAGAAGTTCTTTGGTCTGAACCTTTCAGCCATTGAAGCAACTTCAGCGTTAAAAGTTGGTGAGAGTGTAGATTCTGTTGTAGATATCTCACGTAATGAGATTACAAAACACCACTCTGCTACACACCTGCTTCATGCAGTACTTTTTGATGTACTCGGTGATCATATCTCTCAAGCAGGTTCACTTGTTGAAGCTAATCGTCTGCGTTTTGACTTCTCACACCCTAAAGCGGTGAGCGAAGCTGAACTTGCAGAGATAGAAGAGAGAGTAAATACAGAAATCATGCGTGCAATTCCTGCAAAAACAGAGGTTATGAGCATTGAAGATGCGAAAAAGTCTGGTGCAAAAGCGCAGTTTGGCGAGAAGTATGGTGATGAGGTGAGAGTTGTTAGCTTTGCTGATGCCTCTATTGAGTTTTGTGGTGGTGTTCATGTTGACAACACTGCAAATATCGGTTCATTTATCATTACAAAAGAGAGTGGTGTAAGTGCAGGTGTAAGACGTATTGAAGCAGTTTGTGGAAATGCGGCATACAACTACTTTAAAGAGCAGCGTTCACTGCTTCAATCTGCTCAGAGTGAAGTGAAAAATCTTGATATTCTTGCAGGTATTTCAAGACTTAAGTCAACTGTTGCTGAGCTTAAAAATGAGCTAAAAGAGGTACAAGAGTCTGCTAAGGTTGAGATAAAAGCTGAAGATATCAATGGTGTGGCTGTTGTTATTGATGAGCTTGCAAATGGTGATATCAAAGAGAAGATAGATGAGCTTAAAAACCAAAATGAAAAACTCTGTGCAATGCTCTTCCAAGTCAAAGGCGACAAGGTTTTAATCGCTGCAGGTGTGAAAGGGTGTGATGCTAAAGCGGGTGATTGGATTAAAAAAATCGCTCCGATTTTAGGCGGAGGCGGTGGTGGCCGTCCTGACTTTGCACAAGCTGGCGGAAAAGATAAGTCTAAACTTCCAGAGGCAAAAGCAGAAGCTAAAACATTTATAGAAGAGGTACTCTCATAATGGCCGAACTTTTTGGTGAGTATAAAGCGATTATAGTATTTTTACATGTAATCTCTGCTGTTATCTGGGTTGGTGGCATGGTAGCAATCCGTTTTGCTGCTCACCAATCTTTAATGCAGATAGAGTCTCCTCAAAAGAGATTAGAGAGAGTAGCACACACACTCAAGCGTCTTTTTACTATAGTGGTCCCTTTTGTAATCATTCTTCTTCTTACTGCTGTAATTATGCTTGTAGGGTATGACCTAAAAAGTACACCCTATGCTGGTTTAGGCCATGTTAAAGAGGCTATTTGGGCTATAATGTCAGTTAATCTTTTTGTGATGATTTTGCGCCGTAACCGTGCAGTCAAACTTCTCAATGAGGGGGACATGGTAGGGGCTAAATTCTCTTTAGAGCTTATTGGCAAGTATATGGTCCCTGTTAATATTATCTTAGGTGTTGTTGCAATCTTTTTAGGTGCAATGCTCTCTACATCACTCTAATATGTTTCGTTTAGCTTCATCTTCAGAGACTCGGGCAATGCTTTTAAAAGAGGCAGGCTTTGAGTTTATTCAAGAGAGTGTAGATTTTGATGAAGATAGCATAGTGGCTACCTCTCCAAAAAACTTTGTCTATCAGGCAACGCTTGGAAAGTTTGAGGCTAACTTAAAAGCCTTTGGTATAGAGGAGTATCCGCTCCTTGTTGCCGATACGGTAGTTACTTCACAAAATCAGATACTGCGAAAAGCCAAATGTAGAGACGATGCACGTAATATTTTGATGACACAAAGTGGAAATATTACCTCTATTGTAACTTGTATGATATACTACTCTCAGAGACAAAAAATCATAGATATCTCAAAAACAGACTATCTTTTTGGTGAGTTTGATCTTGATGATTTAGAGAGATATCTTGATAGTGGAGAGTATAGAGGTAAAGCTGGTGCCTGTATGGTAGAGGGTTTTTGTAAGCCCTACATTAAAGAGGTTAAGGGTGATGAATCAACTGCAATGGGCCTTCATGTAGAGGTGCTCAAACGTTTTATATAAGATTGGGAGAGAGGCTATGAGAGATAGAAGTAAAATTGTACACCTTTTCTCCTATATATTTTATACTTTAGTTATCTTTGGAGCTATTGGATTTCTCCATCTTGAGTATATTCAAAAAGATTGGCTCATTAGCGGTATTGTTCTTGTAATGAGTATTGCGCTCTCCATCTCCATCTACTTCTTTATTCGCTATAAACGTGATAAAAGCTACTACAGAAAGATTATCGACTCTTCGACAAATATAATAGTTATTAGTAACGGGGAAGAGATATTAAGTGCCAATAGAGCCTTTTTTAAATACTTTAGAAATTTTGAAGATATAGAAGCATTTAAAAAAGAGCACTCTTGCATCTGTGACTTCTTTGTTGAGAAGGGTGGTTATCTTCAAAAGAGTATGAATCATGTCAATTGGCTTAGTTACCTTCTGGAGAGTAAACATCCAAGTCATAAAGTTAAGATGCGAATTGATGATGAAGATTACTACTTCTTGATCATGGTCTCAGAGATATCTAAAGAGATGAAGCACTATGCTATTACTCTAACTGATATTACACAGCAAGAGGAGTCCAAAAAAGAGCTTGAACGACTTACCGTAACAGATAGTTTGACAAAGATAGGCAACCGACGATATTATCAAGAGAAGATAAAAGAGGAGATATCTCGTGCACTACGCTACAAAGAGCCTCTCTCAATTATCCTGTTTGATATAGACTACTTTAAAAAGGTTAATGATATCTATGGACATGATGTAGGTGACAGGGTTCTTAGCGAGTATAGCAGTTATATAAGATCTATGCTTCGCGAGATTGATGAGTTTTGTCGTATTGGTGGGGAGGAGTTTATTATTATAGCTCCTCATACAGATAGAGATAGTGCAGAAATCTTGGCAAGAAAACTCAGAAAAGCAGTAGAGGAGTACAAGAAGATAGTCCCTATTACTATGAGCTTTGGAGTGACGCAGTATATTGAGCAAGAGAGCGAAGATTCACTTTTTAAAAGAGCTGACAAAGCGCTCTATAAAGCAAAAAATGATGGTAGAAATAGAGTAGTTGTAGAGTAGACGATGCAGTATGAAAATGAGTTAAAGGCTCTAAAAAGAGTGGGACGTTATCGAAGCAGAGAGGTTGCTCGAGAGGAGTTGAAAGATTTTGCATCAAATGACTATCTAGGCTTAGCCCATAAAAAAGAGCTTCATACAGCTGCATCACAAGAGCTCTCTCATGAGAGAGTCCATGCTACAAAAGCCTCTATGCTTGTTAATGGATACCATCAGATACATAAAGATTTTGAAGATGCTCTTTGTAAGGCTAACGGTTTTGAAGCTGGAGTAGTTCTTGGGAGCGGTTTTAATGCCAACATAGCACTTATAGAGGCTCTTGTCCGTAAAGGTGATAGACTCTTTATGGATGAGCTCTATCACGCTTCTGGAGTTCTTGCTTCACAGCTTAAAGGGATTGATGTTGTATATTTTAAACACAATGATATGTGTGCTTTGGAGGAGTTACTCCAAAATTCAAATGCAAAGCGCAATATTGTAGCAGTTGAAGGTATCTACTCCATGGATGGGGATTTATGTTCACAGGATGTTTTTAGAGTAGTAGATAGGTATGATGCTCTTTTAATAGTTGATGAGGCTCATAGCAGTGGTGTCGTTGGAGAGAGTCTAATGGGTGTTTTTGACTATTATAATATTGAGATAAAAAAGAACTATATAAAGATGGGTACGCTGGGCAAGGCTTATGGTAGCTTTGGAGCCTTTATACTGGCAAGTGAACATCTTATAGATTATCTTTTAAATCGTGCCAAGCCTATTATCTATGCTACTTCGCTCTCACTCTATGATACCCTTCTTGCTCACTACTCTTTGCGCTATATTTTAAAAAATAAGAAGAGCTTAAAAGAGGAGATAGCCAAACGTCAGGCGATTGTTAAAGAGATACTAGGCATAGAGATAGAGGGATTGATAGTTTCTGTACCCATTGGAGATAATAAAAGAGTTATTGAGATAAAAGAGCAGCTTGAGAGTGAGGGGTATGCATTAGGAGCTATTCGTCAACCGACAGTTGCATCGGCAATTATTCGTCTTATTGCGAGACTAGGTGAATCAGGTGAGGATTTAAGAGCTCTATGTAGAAGTTTGGATAAAATAAGATAATGAATGTTAAAAAGCTCCAGATAACTTTGGATGAGAAGAGATTGGTAGATATATCATTTACTATTTCATCTTCATTAGCTTTAATTGGGCAAAGTGGCAGTGGAAAAAGTTTGACGCTTAAGGCACTTTTGGGAATGCTGCCATCTGGTATGGAGTTGGAGTTGGAGTATGAGGCAGAGTTTGAACTTAAGAGTTCAAAGCGAGTCTCTTTAGTTCCTCAAAATCCTTTTACAGCACTCTCACCATTAACAAAGATAAAAAGACAGTTCTTCTCATCAAAAGAGAGAGTCTCTGAACTCTTTGATGAGCTTGGTTTGGAGCAGAGTTTGCTTGAGAGGTTCTCAAAAGAGCTCTCAGGTGGACAGCTTCAGCGCGTTGTAATAGCTATGGCACTGGAGTCTAAACCTAAGCTTTTACTTTTGGATGAACCAACAACAGCACTCGACCCAGAGACAAAAACTATAATTTTAGAACTTCTAAAGCGTCTTCAAAAACGGGAGAAGTTTAAAATGCTTTTTGTTACGCATGATATTCTCTCCGCGGAGAAACTATGTGAAGATGTAGCAATTATCAAGAGTGGAGTAATTGTTGAAGAGGGTAGAATGAGTGAAGTTATCCGCCAACCACAAAAGAGTTATACAAAAACATTAATAGAAGCAAATTTTGCAAATAGGAAATTTAGAGAATGAAGAAATTTTTCAAACGACTTTTTATCGTACTGTTTATCTTAGGAGCACTCTCACCTTTTGCTCTTGTTGCATACTACTGGGTAAAGTATGAGTATGATGTATCTGTATTGGTAGATTATAAACCGGAGATGACTACACGAATATATGATAAAAACGGTGAAAAAATCGCCAATATTTTTAGTACAAAGCATAGATACTATGTCCCTTTTGAAGATATCCCTCCACGTATTATTGAAGCGCTTGTAGCCATAGAAGATACTACATTTTTTGAGCATCCTGGTGTAAATTTTGATGCTATTTTTCGTGCTATTATTAAAGATATAAAAGCGAGAAAAATGGTAGAGGGTGCCTCTACAATTACACAGCAGTTAGTTAAGAACAAACTTTTAACACGAGAGAAAAAGATCTCTCGTAAGATAAAAGAGCTTATCTACTCGTTTAAGCTAGAGCAGGAGCTGACAAAAGAGGAGATTTTAGAGCGTTATCTTAACGAGATCTATTTTGGTCATGGTTATTATGGTGTAAAGACAGCTGCTGATGGCTATTTTCATAAAAAACTTTCAGATTTAACACTCAAAGAGATGGCTATTTTAGTAGGTCTTCCAAAGGCACCAAGTACCTATGCACCGACAAAAAATTATGAGATATCGATGGGGCGCGCTAACCGTGTAATTACAAGAATGCATACTCTGGGATGGATAGATGATAGAACCTACGAATCAGCACTGGCCGAGTCGCCAACTGTCTATGATGATACGCTCACACAAAACAGAGCACCATTTATTGTAGATGAGGTAGCAAGAAGATTTAGAAAGATGGGAATAGATGATTTAAAGACAGGTGGGTATGAAGTATATACAACTGTTGATTTGAGACTGCAAAATGCAGCACGAGAATCGCTAAAGTATGCCTATAATCTCTCTCTTGCAAGAATTGAGAAGTATCAGCAAAAAGAGCAAAAAGAGTTACAAAAGGCTCTTGAAGAGGGTAATGAAGAGTTTAAAATACAAGATGTTAATGTCTCTCAGCTAAATGGTGCACTCGTTTCACTTGATAGTAAAACGGGAGATATTTTAGCCCTTGTTGGAAGTGTAGATTATAAGAGTAGTTCATACAATCGTGCTACTCAGGGAAAACGTCAGCCAGGTTCTGCATTTAAGCCTTTTATCTATCAAGTTGCAATTGACCTTGGTTATAGTGGAGCTACAATGCTTGTAGATAATGCACAGACATATGAGTATGAAAAGAATGGTGAAGAGCTTAAATGGAAACCAAAGAACTATGAGAAGAACTATAAAGGACTCATACCTCTTCGTGAGGCACTTATTCACTCAAGAAACTTGGCAACTATCAATCTTGTAAATGAGATAGGACTCAACCAACTTCTCAAAGAGTTAAAGAAGTTTAATATTAAAAATATACCAAATGATCTCTCTATTTCACTTGGAACTATGTCAATGTCTCCACTTGAGCTGGCAAAATACTATACATCATTCTCTAACTATGGGGTGCAGGTTGAACCACATCTTATCTATAGTATAGACCAGGGTGGCAGTACTATCTATGAGAGAGAGGTAGTAGAGCATAATATTACTGTTCCTACACAATCATTTATTATGACAACTATCTTGCGCGATGTTGTCAATCGTGGTACAGGACGACGAGCAAGAGTACAAGGTATAGAGCTTGCCGGTAAGACAGGGACGACAAATAACAATGTCGATGGCTGGTTTGCCGGATACTCGCCGACGATAGAGACTGTTGTGTGGTTTGGTAATGATGACAACTCACCGATGTATAAACGTGAGACCGGTGGTAGAATTGCCGGACCTGCATTCTCTACTTACTTTACAAATGTTTTAAACCTCTATCCTCAGGTAAAACGTAAGTTTGATGTTCCAGAGGGTATCATTGAGGTGAAAATCAATGGAAAAAAAGAGTACTTCAGTGAAATTTCAAAACCACCAAGAGGGGAGTATGATGATGGAGCGGAGGATGAGTTACTCTTTTAGAGTAATGCTAAAGAGTGCTCCCTCATTAGCATTCTTAACACTAATGACTCCTCCGTGTTTCTCTACAATTTGAGAGCTCATATAGAGACCTATCCCCGTCCCTTTTCCATCTGCTTTTGTTGTGACATTTGGCTTAAATATTGACCCTATGACATGCTGTGGAATTCCACCTGCATTATCCTCAAATTCAATAATACCACTACCATCTTCTTTATAAGTACGAATAGTAATTTTTCTATTTTTTGTTTCATTCTCATTAAATGCATCAATGGCATTGCTGATAAGATTTAAGAAGAGGTGTTTAAACTCATTTATTTGGCCGTGCAGAGTTATATCCTCTTGAATATCGATATCAATAGTGATTGTGTTTTTAAGAAGTTCATCTTTCATAAGAATCTGTACACTCTCTAAACACTCAGTAACGGAAAAATCTTGAGAGTCTTTCGATGGTCTAAAGAATGTGCGAAACTCACTGAGTGTATTGACCATATGTTCAATCTGCATCTGTGTCATCCCTACGACATCTTTAATATAGTTCTCATCTACAAGACCGTTTTGGTAGTCATCTAAAAGCATATCATTCATCATACTAAGAGAGTTAAGGGGTTGTTTCCACTGGTGTGCTACGGCATCCATCATCTCTCCCATTGCAGCCATCTTAGACTGTTGGCGTAGCATCATATCTTTTTTTGAGAGTGAGGCATTTTGAGCGACGTTACGTTTATCTATCTGTTTTAAAAAGTAGGTGTGATTTTTTACAAGTTTTGCATTTTTACGTTTTTGTTCATTGTAGAGCTCTACTAACTCTTTTACTTTGCTCTGAAGTCTCACACAAGAGTTTGTGTGATTCTTCTCTAACTGCATACTTCTAAGAATTTTATCTATCTCAACAGTGATCTCTCTCTTCTGATCTTGAGACATGTTACTCTCTTTAAGAGAAGGCTCTGTTAAGGGCTGAGAAGAGTGCCTTTATCGATGCGATAGTGATGTCATTATCTGCACCTACACCAAAACATGAGAGAATATCTCTGCTTTGTATCTCAATATAGGCTACTGCTTTTGCAGAACTCTTATCTCCGCAGGAGTGTTCAGAGTAGGATTTAATTGAGAACTCATTTTTATAATCTTTCATCAGTGCATTTTTACATGCGTCAATTGGACCATTTCCCTCTCCGCATGCAACAATCTCTCTATCACTGTATCTGTATGTTAGTGTACATTTGGAGATACCATCTTCTGTCGTGAGTGTAAAGTCCACAAAAGAGATATGCTCCTTAACCTCAAAGTACTCTTTTTTAAAGACACCCAAAATCTCATCAGGAGTGAGCTCTCTGCCTTTCTCATCACTTAAAGCCTGTACTGCACGACCAATCTCTGGGTGCATCGCTTTTGGAAGCTGGTACCCATAGTTCTTCTCTAAAATGTAGGCTACTCCACCTTTTCCAGATTGTGAGTTAATGCGGATAATTGACTCATAAGTGCGCCCAACATCAGCCGGATCGATCGGAAGGTATGGAACCTCCCAAAATGGATCATCTTTAGCCTGTTGATATGCAAGCCCTTTGTTAATAGCATCTTGGTGTGAACCAGAAAATGCTGTATAGACAAGTTCGCCAACATAAGGGTGGCGAGGGTGTGTCGGAAGCTCTGTACATCTCTCTACAACATCAAGAACCTCATTGACATCTGAGAAGTCAAGTTCAGGGTCAACGCCTTGAGTGAGCATATTAAGAGCAAGTGTAATGATATCAACATTCCCTGTTCTCTCTCCATTACTTAGAAGTGTCCCCTCAACTCTATCTGCTCCTGCTAGAAGTGCAAGTTCTGTGGCCGCTACTGAAGTTCCACGGTCATTATGTGTATGTGTTGAGATAAGTATATGCTCACGATTATCTAGGTGTCTGCTCATCCACTCAATCTGATCGGCATAGATATTTGGTGTTGCCATCTCCACCGTTGCAGGTAGATTGATGATAACTGGGCGCTCTTTTGAGATGCCCCATCTCGCAGTTACTGCATTACAGATACGTGCTGCAAAATCAAGCTCAGTTCCGGTAAAACTTTCAGGAGAGTACTCTAAAAATATCTCTCCATCATGGTTTGCTTCATACTTCTTGACCAAATCAACACCCTCAAGTGCAAGCTCAATTATCTCATCTTGCTCTTTTGCAAAGACTATCTTTCTCTGTGCAACTGATGTAGAGTTGTAGAGGTGTACTGTTGCTTTTTTCACACCGCGTAGTGCTTCAAATGTTTTGGCAATTAAGTGTTCACGAGCCTGAACAAGTACCTGAACCGTTACATCATCAGGGATTAAGTTCTCATCGACAAGTTTTCTAAGAAAATCAAACTCAATTTTAGATGCAGATGGAAAGCCCACCTCAATCTCTTTAAAACCGATTTTTAGTAAGAGTGAAAAAAGTTCAAGTTTTTTCTCCATATTCATAGGGTTTATGAGTGCTTGATTACCATCACGTAAATCTACACTACACCATTTTGGAGCTTTTGTTATGCTGTTATCTGGCCACTTTCTATCTGGCAAATCTATTTTTGGATAGGGTCTGTATTTACCCTTAGGGATACGATTCATCATTGAGAATCCTTCTAAAAACTTGAAATTTTAATAACACACTCTTACATCTGTTATTAATGGCGGAATTATAGCAAATTTATTATTAGTTCGCCTCTTTAGTTTTACTTTGTAAGTAAAAGGGGTGTTAAATAAAGTTATTTTCGTGATAAATGTTTGAAACTTAAAGAAAAGTATGCTATCGTTTCATAGAATGTTTTCTAATCAAGTAGTTACTAAAACTTACTTTTAGGCTTTATTGGGGAAAATAAATATAAAAAAAGGTGCAGGATAATGTTGAAAAATTTATCTATAAAGGCAAAGCTAATTTTACTTGTTAGCGTGTTTGCAGGAGCATTGTTGATTGTTTCTGGAAAGTCTATTATTACTAACTTGGATAAGTATTCAAAGTTACAAACGTTAAAAACCGGGGTACTTCTTTCAATTCATGCTTCTGACTTGGTACATGAGACACAGGTTGAAAGAGGGGTAGCTGCAAAATTTCTCTCTAGTAAAAATGAGAAGATTGAGAACGAAATGCAGGCTCAAAGAAGAAAAACTGACAAGAGAGTTAAGGAGTATAGAGAGTATGTTGGCTCTATTGATTTAGCAGCAATTAGTCCTGAGACTGAAATGCTTGTTAATGAAGCCTTAAAAAAGTTGAATAAATTAGATTCAATTCGCTCTCAAATCGATGCTCTCTCAATAGCTTCAAAAGATGCTATAGCTTACTACACAAAACTCAATGCTACACTTTTAAATGTAATTATTGAAGTTTCTAAAATTTCTGAAGCACCAAATGTTACAAAAGAGTTAGTAGCTTACTCTAACTTCCTTTTAGCAAAAGAGAGAAGAGGAGTTGAACGTGCTGTAGGTGCAGTAACACTAAACCGTGGTAGCTTTGGACCGGGAATGCAGATAAAGTTTAATGACCTTCTCTCAGCTCAAAACAGCTTTATGGAGAACTTTAAACAGTTCTCTACAAAAGAGTCTTATAACTTCTATGAGAAGACTTTTAAAGGTCCTGATGTTGATGAGGTAAATAGAATTCGTGACATCTTAGTCTACTCTACGAAGAAGAAGTTTATTATCTCACATATGAAAGAGATAGTTGGGTATGGTGGTTTGATTCATAACTTTAAAAACTATGTAATTCGTGGTAATAAAAAGTATGCTTCTCGTATTGAGAAGAACTACAATGATCTTATGAAGTTAATCAAAGAGTACAAATCTCTTAAAAATGTCTCAAAAGAGGAGCTCAAACTTCTAGGACAGATTGAGGCTGTATTTAGCAAGTACCATACAGGTATCGGTTATGTTGTAGCTGCTTTTGAGGCTGGAAAAACTGTAAAACAGCTTGACAAGGTTGTAAAGGTTAATGATGGACCGGCAATTAATGCACTTAACCAACTCAGTAACAACTTCTTTGCAGGTGTAACAGGTGAGCAGTGGTTTAAGGTTATTACTAGCAGTATTGAGCTTTTAAGAACTGTTGATATGCATTTAGCTGAAGAGCTTAAAGAGACAATTGATGGTGAGATAGATGGTGTATATCACAATATTCTCTTCTTAACGATTGGAAATATCGTTTTAGTACTCTTTATGTTAATAATGGCGTATGTGATTATCTCTGGAATTAAAAACTCTCTACAAAAATTCCAAGATGGACTGCTCTCTTTCTTTAAATATCTCAATAAAGAGACGACACATGTTGAGCTTATCGATATAGATACAAATGATGAGATAGGTGTTATGGCAAAAGTTGTCAATGAAAATATCGAGAAGACGCGTAAACTCATCGAAGAGGATCATGCTGTTATTATGCAGGTTAAAGATGCTGCTACTAAGGTTAAAGAGGGTTATATCAACCAAAAAGTTACAAGTTCAACAAGCAATGAGGATCTCAATGCTCTTAAAGAGATCTTTAATGATATGCTTGCAAATATCTCTAAAATGGTATGTTCTGATCTTAACAAAACAGAAGAGGCACTAGAGAAGTTCAAACATCTTGACTTTACATACAGAATTGAGAATCCAGATGGCGAGATTGCAGTTGGACTTAACCAGCTTGCAGATGTTATCTCAGATATTCTTTCAAAAAGTCAGGAGAATGAGATTTCACTCGATAAAAACTCTAATATTCTTAATGAAGATATGAAAGAGCTAAATGAGATCTCTAACAATATTTCAGAGCTCTTAGACTTAACTGTATCTTTAACGCAAAAAGCTACAGAGGGTCTTAATGAGTCAAGTGCACAATCTGCAGAGGTTGAAAACCATGCAAATGACATTAAAAATGTTGTATCAGTGATTGCAGATATCGCTGATCAGACAAACCTACTAGCACTTAATGCGGCTATTGAAGCAGCACGTGCTGGTGAGCATGGACGTGGATTTGCTGTTGTTGCTGATGAGGTTCGCAAACTTGCTGAGCGTACACAAAAATCACTCTCAGATGTAAATGCAACTATTCAGATTCTTGTTCAATCTATCTCTGTAATTGTTGAGAATATCTCACATAGAACAGAGGAGATAGCACAGATTAATGAGTCTATGGAGAAAATCCAAGAGACAGCAAGTCAAAATAACAATGTAGCGCTTAAAGTTGACCAAGTTGCTGCAAATATTGTAACAATTTCGAAAAAAATTAAAGAAGATATTCAAGATAAAAAATTCTAAAAAGGAAAATAGATGAAAAAAATTCAAACAGTAGCAACATCGCTAATAGCTCTAGGAGCACTCTCATCAGCTTTAAGTGCTGATGATCTACATACATCATTAACAGATGGAAAGTTCGATGCGAACTTAAAATCTTTTTACTTTCACGGTGATAGAGATAATCGTACAGATAGAGAGGCACTTGCTGTTGGTGGAATACTAAAGTATGAGTCAGCATGTTACTATGGGTTTAAAGTAGGTACAGCTTTTTATGTGAGTCACGATCTTTTACGTTTTGGTGATCAAACAGCACAAAAGGGCTCTATTGAAAATGGCGGAAGTGTAAATATCGTTACAAAAGATTTAGCCGGTAATACAGAGATGGTAAATAGTGATGGTAGTGATATCGAGGTACTTGGTGAGGCATATCTTCAGTACACTATTGGTGGAACACGCCTAAAAGTTGGTCGTCAAAGAATTAACACACCACTTATGAATGACTACTATAACAGATTTTTACCAAACAGTTTTGAAGCAGCAGTTCTTACAAACAAAGATATTCCAGGTACAGAGCTTATTGGTATCTATGCTTATGGTTGGAAATATAAAGCGAGTGATACATTTATTAAAATGACAGAGGCTTTAGGTGATCCAAATATTGATGAGAATATGGCTGTAGTCGGCTTTAAAAACAAATCTATTCCTAAGCTACAGATTCAAGCATATGACTACTTTATGAATAATGTTATGAACACTGTTTATCTTCAAGTAGATGGGAAAAAAGTTATTGATACAGGATTCTTCAATACAAGCTTTGCTCTTCAATACTTACAACAGACAGATAAATTTATGGAACAAATTGATATGGGAGACTCTCTTCTTGGTGAGTTTGATACATATTTAGCAGGGGGAAAACTTGCATTTGGAATAGGTAATGCAAGCCTTAAGTTCATGTATGACAAAGTAGGTGACTATACAATTAAGGGCTCTGGTACAAGTTACTCTAAGATGGGTTACTCTAAGTTTGTGAACTTTACTGATATTCAGATTGATGGTGAAGCTTTAAATGCCGGTGCAGAGTCATATGGTGTTGTTTTTGGATATAAATTTGGAAACTTAAAACCTGCGGTAAAATATGTTCATATTGAGCAAGATTTAGAGAAACAAGCTGCTGGAGATACTCCAAATACACGTCCTAGCTCTGATGAGTATAACTTAGATATTAAGTATAAAATCAACAGTTTCTCAAAACTAAGAGTCCGTTTTGCTTATATTGATTATGAGTCAACTCATAAAAATGAGTTTGATGAGATCAATACACGTGTGATTTATGACTATAAGTTCTCTCTATCGGGTAAATAGAAAAAGCTCTTTTATATAGCTTCCAACACTCTCTTGTTGGAAGTTTCTCCTCTATTAATTATTTCAATCTAAAACATTTTTATATATATTTCCAACTCTATTTTTTAGCCTTATAGAGTATGCTATAGGCATTTTTATAGCTAAGGTGTAGTTCTAGGTATTGGTGAGTAGAAACTCTTTATCGAGCGTAGAAAGGATAGATTAGTTAAGTATACAATGAAGATTGATTTTTTAAAGTATAAGGGAGTAAAGAGAAGAGTCTAGACTCTCGTAAAGAGAGTCTAGAGAGTAATTAGCACTGGTACGTAGTTTTGAACTCGTAAGCAGTTGGACGACCTTCGTCTGGGAATACGTCACGTTCGAATTTATAAGCTTGGTATGTATTGATCATCTCATCAGTAAATACTGGTTTTAAGAAGTCGTTATCAGCGATAAGACCCTCTAATGCTTCACGTAGAGTGTGTGGCATTTGCTGAATTCCTCTCTCACGAATCTCATCAAGAGTAAGCTCGAATAGATCTTCATCCATTGGACCTACTGGAGTCATGTTGTGTTTGATACCGTCAAGACCAGCCATCATCATTACAGCAAATGCAAGGTATGGACAAGCAGTAGAGTCTGGGAATCTCATCTCAATACGAGTAGCTTTCTCACCCGCACCGTATGGAATACGACAAGCAGCAGAGCGGTTTTGTGAAGAGTAAGTAAGAATACTTGGAGCTTCAAAACCTGGGATAAGACGTTTGTAAGAGTTAGTAGAAGCATTTGTAAATGCAGCAACCGCTTTAGCATGTTTAAAGATACCAGCAGCATAGTTAAGTGCTAACTCTGAAAGGTTACCATAGTTACCTTCTGTGTAGAAAAGGTTTTTACCATCTTTCCATAGAGATTGGTGAACGTGCATACCGTTACCATTGTCACCATAAAGTGGTTTAGGCATAAAAGTAGCAGTTTTACCGTTAAGGTGTGCGATCATTTTTACAACATATTTATACTTTTGTACATTATCAGATGCAGTGATGATATCACTAAATACGATACCGATTTCACCTTGACCTTGTGCAACTTCGTGGTGACCAAGAACAACCTCTAGACCAACTTGCTCGAGTACTTGCATCATCTCTGCACGCATATCTACCATAGAGTCAGTTGGTTGAACTGGGAAGTAACCACCTTTAGTACCTGGACGGTGTGCAGTATTGTACATATCTTCGTAGTTAGTGTTTGAGTTCCACTCACCCTCTTCAGTATCTACTCTGTAACCAGCTTCATTGATACCATCAACAAATCTTACATCATCAAAGATGAAGAACTCATTTTCAGGACCGAAGTATGCAGCATCAGCGATACCAATCTCTTCAGCATGTTTAAGCGCTTTTTTAGCGATTGAACGAGGACATTTTTCGTATAGTTCACCTTTGTAGATGTCATAAATGTCACAGATAAGAATTACTGTAGGATCCGCAGTAAAAGGGTCTAAGAATGCTGTTGGAACATCTGGCTTTAAAATCATATCTGATTTGTTGATTGGTTGCCATGCTTCAATTGAAGAACCGTCAAATGGGAAACCATTCTCTAAGTTTTCAGCATTTACTGCAGAGTAGCGGTATGTAAGGTGGTGCCATGCACCTTTGATATCTGTAAATCTTAAATCTACAAACTGAACATCATTCTCTTCACAAAATGTAAAGAATTCTTCTATATTATTAACGAAATTTGCCATTAATTTTCTCCTGAATTTTATCTGCACATAGTATATCGGATTTATTTATAATGGAATCTTTAATAGTGATTAAAAAATCATCATTTATTCTCTTTGTTTCGTTAAGTGATATATATTAAAAGATAATAGTGAAGTTTGAGCCCTCATTGATACTGCTACTTATTTTTAGTTTAAAATTATGAAGATTGACAATTCTATTGACTAAAAAGAGTCCAAGTCCTAGAGAGTTATTCCATGAGTTTTTATGAACTCTGAAAAACTTCTCTGTAATATTTTTCAGGTCATCCTCTGCAATTCCTATTCCTGTATCTACTATCTCTATCTTCTCCTTTGAGAGAGTGATATGTACTTCATCCTCAGAGTATTTAAAAGCATTCTCAATCAGGTTTGTTATAACTATACCAAAGAGCATCTCATCAGCTTGAATAGTACTCTCTTTATCACCTTCAACAAATACCTCACGTCCCGGATAGCTAATTTGTAGATTACTGATAGACTCCTGCACTAAATTGTAAAGATTTATCTCTTTTGTCTTGAGTGTTTGGCTCTTTGCGTCAAGTTTCATAGAGAGGCGAAGCGTATCTATAAGCTCACTAAGCTTCTCTCCGTTTTTATGGATTTTTTTGAGGAATTTTTTGCGAATATTTGGATTGATATCCTCATCATCCAAAAGGGTTTGGGAGTAGCCATTTACAACGGCTATAGGGTTTTTAAACTCATGGCTGATTGCGGAGATGATGTCATCTTTTTGTCTGTTTGACTCTTGGAGTCTTTGTGTATATTTAGATTTTTGTTTCTCTTTTTTAACAATAATCTGTGCAACTTTTGTTAAAAGGTTTGTAATGTGTGCAAACTCCTCTGAGTAGTTTGATTTTATATAGGTTGATTTTTTCTTTTTTGTCAGGGACTTTAAGAAGCTTACAATCTTTCCTGTCTCATACTGGATTTGTGTATTGATTTTATACGTTATGGTAAATATAGCGATAAAGAAGAGGACAAGAACAATAAATATTTTTACTCCTAAACTAAAAATCTCATCTTGAATACCTTTAATCTCACGAGCAAGTCTTATGTAGAGAGTTTGGTTCTTGATAGTATATTTTTTTGCAACATAAAGTAGATCTTTATTAATTGTTTTAGAGTGGCGAATTTTATAACCAAAATCTGTTTTATCTGACTGCATTATCTCATCGCGGTAGCGGTGGTTATCCATTTTTGACTTATCTTTATGTGACTCTGCCAAGATATTTCCATTAGAGTCGATGAGTGTAAGACGAAGATTGAGCTGCTCTTTTACCTTTTTTGCCAAGGTATCAAGATCGCTGTTTTTATCGATTTGAAAAGAGATAAGCTCTATATCTTGAAGCAGAGCCTCTTTAGTTGAGTTGATATAAAACTCATAAATCCAGTAGTAGACAATGGCACCCACAATAAGAAAAAGTGCTAAAAAGAGTGCTAAAAATTTACGCAGTACAATTTGATGAAACTTTAACACCTAAAATCCTTTAGCACTATTGTAACAAATTAGTTATGGAAATTTCCACCCTTTTTGATGTAAACAAGAAGATTTGCAACACTGATAGCACGACCGGCAATCTTCTCACTCTTACGAAGAGCTCTTAGCATTTTGTGGTACTTCTCAAAAGAGTTGGCACTCTCAGCTTGAGCTACAAGCTTTCTCTCTATCATCTCATAGAGATCATCTGCTTTGTTCTCTTCTATAAGCACCTCTTCATACATCTCTTGAAGTTCATCCTCATCATCTACATCCATCATAGCGATTGTAGTCTTGATTGCCTCAAGAGTTGATTTTTGCATTGGGAGTGTGTACTCATTAATCGTTTTAACATCAAGTTCACTACAAACATCAGTAAAACCACGAATGAAACTTCTTGTGTTTGAACATGCACGTGCGAGTTCGTTGGTGATTTTAAAGTATGCAACAACTTGGCGCAGATCTCTTGCCTCTGGAGTGTAGAGTGCTAGAATTTTAATGATTGTGTTATCTATCTCATCTGTTTTTGCAGAGATATTTTTAATGTAGCTTCTAGCCTGAGTAAACTTTTTTGCATCACAATCTTGAAGCGCATCAAGAATTATCTCATTTGCTTTTACTAAATCTTCACCAATTTTTCTTATCTTTTTCTTGACATCATTCAAACTTGTTTGAAAGGTTGCTAACATGACTCTTTTCCTTTAATTTATTTCGTTTTAGAGTTTTAACCAAAACGTCCGGTAATATAATCTTCGGTACGTTTCTCTTTAGGGTTTAAGAATATATTTTCTGTTTTGTCATACTCTATGAGATCTCCTAGGTACATAAATGCAGTGTAGTCACTAATACGTGAAGCCTGCTGCATATTGTGTGTAACGATGGCGATACTTACATCTTTTCTAAGCTCAACTATAAGCTCTTCGATGGCTCCTGTCGATATTGGATCGAGTGCTGAAGTCGGTTCATCAAAGAGGAGCACTTCAGGTTTTACTGCAACAGCGCGAGCGATGCAGAGGCGCTGCTGCTGTCCGCCTGAGAGACCCATTGCCGATTTATCGAGTCTATCGTGTACCTCTTTCCATAGTGCAGAGCCTTTAAGGGCAGCTTCGACTCTGTCAGAGAGCTCACTCTTGTTTTTGATACCGGCAATTTTAAGACCATAGGCAACATTATCAAAGATACTCATAGGAAAGGGTGTTGGCTTTTGAAAAATCATACCGATTTTTTGACGAAGCTCAATAAACTCATTCTCTTTTTTAATATCTAAGATATCTCTTATCTCTTTTGTTTTTGGGTCTTTAAACTCAATTTTACCATCATACTTGTTTCCAGGATAGAGATCATGGATGCGATTCATTGAGCGAAGCAGGGTAGATTTACCACAGCCACTCGGACCAATAAGTGCTGTAATTTTATGCTTTTTAATTGGAAGATTGATATTTTTTAGTGATGGATGATCAGCTCCCGGATATGTAAATGAAAATTTTTTAATATTAAGTACTGGCATATTTTTGGTGTTCCTTATTTTTTATTTCTTGTGATAAATCTACCTGTAAGGTTGATGATTAAAACCATAACAGTTAAGATAAATGAAGCCGCCCATGCCAAATCTCGACTTGACTCCTCTGGCTCATTTGCAAGGTCATAGATACTTACTGTTAGCGATGGAAAAGATTCACTCAAATCAAGAGAGAAGTAGTTACTTGTCTCTGATGTAAAGAGCAGAGGAGCCGTCTCACCGATAATACGGGCAAATGCAAGTAAAATACCTGTCATAATTCCAACTTTTGCAGCTTTAATTACAATGTCGATAATAACTTTGTACTTAGAAGCCCCAAGAGCGATTCCCGCTTCACGAAGTTCACGAGGAACGAGGCTAAGCATTGAGTCCGTTGTATTAATAACAACGGGAATCATCATAATAGCCAGAGCAATCGCTCCCGCCCATCCACTTGTTCCTCCTGTTGGTACAACAACCATTGCATAGACAAAAGCACCAATAACAATAGAGGGCGCACTCATCATAATGTCAGAGAGGTCACGAATGAAAGAGGCGTAGCGTCCCTGCCCATACTCTTGAATGTAGATACCTGCCGTCATTCCAAGAGGAATTCCAATAATCGAAGCCAGCGCTGCTAAAATGAGCTGTCCTACGATGAGGTTTCTAAGCCCGCCCTCAATGAGGTCATTTAAAAAGAGGCCAAAGTGAAAAGAGCTCAGCCCCTTGATAAAAAGCGTTGTTAAAATCCAACCTAAAAATGCAAGACCGATAAGCGCTGAGAAGATGCTGAGTGCTAAAAAGATTTTATTTACTAAAAGTCTCACTACTTAGCCTTTTTCAAGAAGTAAAATTTTGCAATGGAGATAACTGCAAAACTGATGATAAAGAGAATAAGTGCAAGGTAAAAGAGTGCACTCTCTCCAAGTCCGCTTGCCTCTCCAAAGTTGTTCGCCATTGCAACAGGGATAGAGATAGTCGGGTCGTTAATCGCTTTTGGCAGTACAAAGATAGAACCGATTAAAAAGGCAACTGCCATAGTCTCACCCAGTGCACGACCAAGGGCTAAGATGATAGAGCCGATGATTCCTACTTTTGAGTATGGGAAGATGATATCTTTAATCACCTCAAACTTTGTTGCTCCCAAAGCATAGGCTGACTCTTTTAAAACATTTGGAGTTGTGTTCATACTGTCGCGTGTAATGGCTGCCATAAATGGAAGTATCATAACACCAAGAACAAGCCCTGCAGTAAGCAGTGAGACCTGATAGCCACCGACAAGAGCTGCAACAATCGGAGCAAAGTAGTAAAGACCCCACATTCCAAAGATAATACTAGGAATTGCAGCAAGAAGCTCAATGGCGATACCGACAACATGAGAGATGTTCTTTGGTGCAATCTCTGCTAAAAAGACAGCAATTCCCATAGCGATTGGGAGTGCAAAGCTAAGTGCTATAATGGTAGTAAGAAGTGTCCCTACAATTGGAACAAGCCCACCGTAGATAGTCTTGCTCACTCCTGCTTCTTCATCTTCATCATCAAGCATCATCTCATCTTCATCTAAAATCATGTCGTCTTCATCTTCGATAATATCATCCTCATCGGCTATAAGACCATCATCTGCCATATCACTTTCATGTGCAGAGTCTGGCATCTGCACTGATACCTCTTTGTTCCAGTCTGGATTTGTAATAAAATCAAATCCAAACTCATCAATAGCAGGTTTTGCTGCATTGAAGAGGGTTGTGAAAATTCCAATGAGTATTACAAGTACAAGCGTTGCACTTGTAAGAGAGAGTTTTTGAAAGATTTTTTCCATCTAAATAGGTACCTATATCCCTTTTGTTTCCCAATATTTTCTAATTTTTGCTCTAAGTGAGTCCGGAAGCGGAACAAATCCAAGGCTTTTTGCTATATCTTGACCATTAACATAGGCCCAGTCAAAAAATGCCGTTACTTTTTTGTTCATCTCTTGCTTCTCTGCCGGGATTAAAATGAAAGTAGCTGCTACAAGTGGGTATGAATCTGCACCTTTAGGGTCTGCAATGACTGAGTAGAAATCTTTTGCAGGGTTGAGGTTTGCTTTTGCAGCTGCCGCTTGGAAAGCTTTGAGCTCTGGCATAATGTAGTTTCCAGCGCGGTTTTGCAGTGTTGCCATTGCAATATCGTTGTTTTTAGCATCTGCATAGTCGATGTAGCCTACAGAGTATGGAGTCTGTTTTAGAAGTGCTGCCACACCTGAGTTTGTTTTACCACCAATGTGGTGATCTCCCGGCCAGTTAAGAGATTTTTTAGCACCGTATGTTTTTCTCCAAGCTTTTGAGACTTTTGAGAGGTAGTATGTAAAGTTGTATGTTGTACCACTTCCATCAGCGCGGTGAACAAATGTTAACTTCTCGTGTGGAAGCTTAATACCCGCATTTGCATCTGCTATGAGTTTGTCATCCCAATATTTAACTTTACCAGATGCAATAGCTACAATTGCGCTGCGAGAGAGTTTAAGATTCTCTACACCTGGAAGATTGTAACCCATAGTAATAGCACCAACTACACCTGGGAATTGGTAGAGTTTATACTTTTTGAGTACTTTTGGGCTTAAAGGTTTATCAGTTCCGGCAAAATCAACTGCACGAGCTTTGGCGTCTTTGATTCCTTTAGAAGAACCTTTTTTGATGTAGTCAATTTTGATACCGCTCTCTTTGTTGTAAGCTTTAATCCACTTCTGATATACACTGTATGGAAATGAAGCTCCACTCCCCTTAATTACATCATTTGCGCTAAGTCCAGCTACTAAAACCGAAGTTGCAAGTGCTAGTTTGATTACTTTTGTCATCTGTTGATACCCTCTATTTTAAGATGCGAAAGTATAAAATAGTTTGATTACAAAAAGGTTACATCTCTTGTAACCATAATGTAACCAAGACATTTTATAATTCGTCTAACAATAAAAAAGGAAAATAATATGAATAAAATTGTTCTATCAGCTTTAGCTGCAGTGACTCTTACTTCTGTAGCTGCAAATGCAGCTGCTTTAAAACTCTATCAAGATGAAAATGGTCAAGTTTTCACGCAACCTGCTGAGGGTCGTACTCTTATAAAAGATACAACTACACCAGTATTCGCAAAAGCAGATAAATTGAAATTTTCTGGTTTAACGTACATCGGTTATAAATATAATGATTATAAAGATGGTACAACTTCGTATATAGACCCAGCTGAAGGTAATCTTGTTGCTTACTCTGCAGATACTTCTCAGTTTGAGATTCGCCGTGCTTATCTACAAGTAAAAGTATACCTTTTAGAAGATCCAAAATCATACTACCGTGTAACACTCGATACATACAATGATGGCGGAAGCTGGGATATGAGAATGAAGTATGCATATCTCTACTTAAATGCTATTTTGCCATCAACTGGTGTAGAGTTTGGTTTGGTTCACCGCCCATGGCATGATTATGAAGAGCACAGTGCATGGTACTACAGAAATATTCAAAAAGTTTTTATTGAAAATAGTAATGGAGCACACCTCTCAAATTCAGCAGATTTAGGTTTTAACTTTAAAACGAAAACAAAATATTTTGATAGTGAAATTGGTCTTTTTAATGGTGAAGGGTACCATGAACTACAGACAGATGATAACAGTATGAGTTTAGAGTGGAGAGCAACTGCACATATTTTAGGTGTTAATGGTAAAGATAAGCAGACGAAAAAAACTTACTGGGATGCATCGTTTTTTGGACAGTTAAATCAAAATCACAAAGGTGTAGATACAAATGGTGATGATACAATCGATCGTTATGATGACTTATACTTCTATGGTTTACACACTGTATATAACCAACCATCATTCTTAGTTGCTGCTCAGTATATTCAATCTCTTGACACTGCTGATAACTCTACATATGTTTCAGCGCAAGCGGGTTCAGGTTACAGTGTAAATGCAGAGTACCGTTTAGGTGAGGCTAAAGAGTATAGAATTCTTGGACGTTATGACTCATGGAAACCAGACCTGATTGATACAGACCCTACAGATGAGAAAGAGCAAAGAACTTACATCGCAGGTTTAGCTTGGGATCAAAATAAAAATGTTGAGTGGGTAGCAAATGTTGAGGTAACAGACAATGAGTCTGGTTCTGCTCGTGAAAACCTTAATGGTACAGCCTATATGTTAACTGCAGAAGTAAAATTTTAAGCTATAAAACAAATTTCAAATTTAATTTTCTCCTTTTTAACAAGAATGGAACCAAATTGAGTTCTGTTCTTGTGACACAAAATCTCCCTTTTTTTATCCTTTCAAACAGTTTATACTATATAAAGAGCTATCTTAGAATAGAGTGGTTATAATTATTATAATTTAAATCTAAGGTTATCGTATTATGTCGACTACATCATATAACTTTGATGAACTCAAAGCTGCAGTTCGATCTGCTGGTTTACTAGAGCGTGTGCCCGTTCGTGGCTCTATAGAGATGATAGCTATACTTGTTAGTATGGCGATTGTTTACTACATTGTGTTTAACTGGGAGAATCTACATCCTCTAGAGCCATGGGGTGCCATAGGACTTGGCCTTTTTATGAGTATCATCTTTACACGTGCAGTATTTGTTTCACATGATGTACTCCATACACAATACTTTAAAGATAAAAAGTTCTCTTTTAAAATAAGCTACCCTTTTTCGGCGATTATTCTCTCCAACAGCTCATCATGGTGGGATTTTAAACATAATGTAAATCACCATACATGGTGTAATGTACCTCAAAAAGATGAAGATATCTTAGCAATGGATGGCGCTTTTGCACCAGGGCATAAAGGTGAAAAAGCATGGCTTAAAAAGACAAAATATTTAGTATTTTGGGGTGCGATGTTCTTTATGTACCCTGCATTTATCGTTCAGTCGTACAACTTTGTCATAAAGCGTAAAAAGTGGGGCGAGCTTGCACTTATGCTTCTTCACTGGCCAATTATCTGGGGTCCTATTTTTTACTTTTTACCACTCTCTCAAGCAATAATAGTTTACTTGACACTTAACTTTACACTCTCACCTTGGCTTGCATTTGGTTTTATTACAAACCATTTAGGGTGTGAAGTGTTTGAGAAAGAGGAGGGTGAGAAGCTTGGTTGGATGGAGTTACAGATGAGAACTTCACGCTCACTTACAGGTGGAGCTTTCATTCACTGGTTCTATGGTGGACTCAATACCCAAATAGAGCATCACCTCTTCCCAAAAGCACCACGTTTTAATCTTCTAAAAATTCAGAGAATGACACGTGAGTACGCTGCAAAACATGGCATAAAGTACTTTGAGACAACAGTTACAGAGGCTTATGTGCAGATAAATGATGTGTTAAAGAAGTATTAATAGCTTCTTTGATAAAGCTCTAACGGTTGACTCTAGCCGATAAATTTCCGCTAGGTAATTTATTGGCTACTCTGTTTTGTTAGACTTTTAGTAAATTTCTTTTCTATGAGCAATTCTGATAAGAGTAATTACTAAAATATCATTCTCTTTTAAGTAGACAATTCTATAATTTCCTGCTCTTTTTCTAAATTTACCTTTATGTTTTCCTTTTAAAGCTTTATCATGTGAAAAATTTCCTGCTTCTAAATCTTTGATTTTTTCAAAAATAAGTTTTTGATTTTGTGCATCAATTTTTTCTAACTCTTTAAATGTAGCTTTTGGAACAATTATTTTAAACATTAATTTAGTCCAAGTCTTTGTGCTACCTCTTCAAGGGAATATACTTCAGTTTTTCCAGCTTTTAATTCATCTATACGTTTATCTGAAATCATCTCATCTAATGTATCAAAATAGGTACTGACAGCTTTTTCAATGATATAAGTACGAGAACGCTCAAGTTCTTGAGCATAAGCATCTAAATCACTTAAAAGTGTTTCATCCATTCTAATATTTATAGCTTTCTTCATTATGTATCCTTTTGTAGATACATTATACTACAAATTAGTATTATGTTCAAGTGGAGTCTAATGATCAACTTGATGAATAAGCGATTTCGCTCAATCAAAAGTTTTTTTAACTCTTAAAATATTTTAGCAAAATAAAGTTAGAAAACTCGGTAGGATAGCTTATTTATCATCCAAGGTTTTCTTATCTAATTTTTGGTAATCAGATATACAATAGTACCACCTATGATGGTAATAATTTGTGTGTGTTATTTGTTTAAAATAAGAAAGGAGTTTTGTCTTCCCAACATCTTTTGTTGGGAAGGGGAGAGGTAGATTGGTTAGAGAAGAACTCTAAACACCATCTACGCGAAGAACTTTAGTCTTTCCGACCATCAGATCAATTGTCATTAAAATTCTTTTAAATACGGACTCTTGACGGTACTCTAAGTTGTGCTTTTTACAGATATCTTTTACAATAGGCTGCATCTTTTGATAAAAAGAGTGTGGCATATTTGGAAAGAGATGATGCTCTATTTGGTAGTTTAAAAAACCATGCATAAAGTCGATAAGATCTGTTCCTGTGTTGTAGTTAACACTCCCCATAATCTGGCGTAAATAGTACTCACCTTGAGATTTGTGTGGTGTTGAGAACTGGTAGATATCCTCTGCTGAGTGATTTGGAACGATAACTAAAAATGAGTGAAGATTTGCTACAAACTCACCAAGTAGTAAAAATCCAAGAGCAGCAGCTACAGCACTCCATCCCCACGGTAAAAAGAGAAGTGGAAGAAAAACAAACTGAAAAAGACCGTATGGAAGAAGGTACTCCTTCCAAAGTTCTCTACCCTTTTTTGTAAATGGAGACCATTCATAATCTTGATTTCTGACATCATTCATATTTTTGTTGTCTTTGTTCTCTAAGATTCTTTGTGTGTTAGGTGCATAGTATGCAAGTTTCCAGATACCTGCAAAGATATAGACAATAGCATATTTCATCCACATAGGAATTTTTGCTTCATGGAGCCATTCGAGATTTTTCTCTACATTGTCGGGATCATCAAGCTCACCGAGGTGGTAGTGGTGCATAATGTTATGCTCATAAGCCCAAGCGTCTGGTTTTATCCAATCGAGCCAATCAATGTAGCGTCTCCACCCTTTGGCAAAACCTGCTTTTGTATATTTTTGGGGAATGTTTGGAACCTTGTCATAGGCACCGTGTAAAATTGGGTGTGTAACATTTGCCCAACGAGCAACATTTCCTACACCAACCAAGACAGCCCCTAAAATTCCAAAAATCCAAAATGCCAATGTTGAAATCTCAAATGATTCAGAGTAGTTAAGAATAACTGCAGCAGCTATCATTAAAAAACCAGATATAGTAGAGAATCTGCCCCATCTTTCAAGTTTTAAAAGATGTTGATAATCCTCTTCTCCAACTTCAATGGTTTTTTTGATTGCATCTATATCTTTTTGTAGTTGCTCTTTGTCGACCTCTTCATAAGGCGTGTATTGCGGTTTTACTTCACTATTTTTTTCTTCAAAATTAGACAACTTTAATGCCCCTTAAATTTTTTTATTGAATTATATATTAAAAATACTAAAAATTAATATAAATCAATCTGATGGGCAAATATATCATCAGCTTCTTAATAGAATATAAATATCATTTTAGATAGAATAGCAATAATTATAACAACTTGGAGATTTTAATGGACGCAGCCAAATACATTTGGATGAATGGAGAGTTTGTAGCATGGGATGATGCAAAGGTACATGTACTCTCACACACACTACACTATGGAAATGGTGTAATTGAAGGGACAAAAGCATATAAAACTGAAAAAGGGTATGCGATTTTTCGTTTAAATGACCACACTAAGAGACTTAAAGAGTCTGCGAAGATGACACTTATTGACATTCCTTACACGGTTGAAGAGATGAATCAGGCACAGATTGAGCTGATTAAAAAGAATGAGTTTGAGGGTGATAATGTCTATATTCGTCCTTTTGCATTTTTAGGTTACGGTGTTATGGGAGTTTACCATAAGGAGGCTCCTGTTGAGACTGTTCTTGCTGCATGGGAGTGGGGTGCTTACCTTGGAGAAGAGGGACTTCGTAAAGGAATCCGTCTTAAAATTGCATCGATGACACGCCCTGCAAATACTTCAAATATGGGTAAAGCAAAAGCAACAGCAAACTATCTTAACTCTCAGATGGCAAAATTTGAAGCGATTGATTGTGGTTATGATGAGGCACTTCTTTTAGATGATCAGGGCTATGTAGCAGAAGCAAGTGGAGCATGTTTCTTTATGGTTAAAGATGGAGAGCTAATTACGCCTCCAAATGACAACTCTCTAGCTTCTATTACACAGAAGATGGTAATTGAGCTAGCAGAAGATATGGGGATGAAAGTTGTTCGTCGCCGTATTACTCGTGAAGAGGTATATGTAGCCGATGAGGCATTTTTAACAGGAACAGCAGCAGAGATTACTCCAGTAGCCGTTGTTGATGCACGTGACATTGGTAGTGGTAGTCGTGGTCCAATAACAGAGAAGATTCAAAGTACATACTTTGATATTGTTTTTGGTAGAAATAAAAAATATGAGCACTACCTTACATATATAGATTAAGGAAAAAAATTGAAAGAGAATATACTTATGGCGTCAGATATGAATGACTATTTTAACAAAAAGAAGAGTGAGGGTGGGTTTAATAAAAACTCATCAAACTCTGGTGGAGGCGGTGGCGGACCAAAAGGTCCTCAGATGCCCAATGTAGATTTTAACTTTGGTGGTGGAAAAGCAGGACTTATGTACTTCTTAATTGCTGTTGTGCTTATGCTTGTTATTGCGAAACCTTTTACAATTATTGAAGAGGGGCAACGTGGTATTTTAAGTACAAATGGTAAGTACCAAGACCAAGCACTCCTTCCAGGGCTTCACTTTATTATTCCAGTGATTCAAAAGGTATATATTGTAGATACAAAGGTACGTATTATAAACTATGCTTCAAGAATCGATGCAAGTTCAAATTTAGGTGACGGTATCATTACAAAACCGGCAGTTACCGTTTTAGATAAACGTGGTCTTCCGGTATCTATCGAGCTTACAGTTCAGTACAGACTAAACGCACAGTTTGCTGCACAGACTATCTCTAACTGGGGATTTAGCTGGGAAGATAAAATCATTAACCCTGTTGTACGTGATGTTGTTCGTAATGTTATTGGTAAATATGAAGCAGAGTCTCTTCCACAAGAGCGTAATGTAATTGCTGCAGAGATTGAAGAGGGAATTAGAAAGAGTGTCGAGTCGCTTAAAAACTCTCCTGCAATTTTGCAATCAGTGCAGCTTCGTGAGATTTTACTTCCTCCAAAAGTAAAAGAGCAAATCGAGCGTGTACAACTTGCAAAACAAGAAGTTCAACGTGCAGAACAAGAGGTTCAACGTGCAAAACAAGAGGCACTCAAACGTGCAGCAGAGGCTCGTGGTGTAGCTGAGAAAGCAAGAATCGAAGCGCAAGGTAAGGCAGATGCAATTACTATTGAAGCAAAAGCAAATGCAGCGGCAAATATCGCTATTGCAAAATCTTTAACACCAAAACTTCTACAGCTAGAACAGATGAAAGTACAGTCTAAATTTAACGATGCTCTTCGTGAGAATAAAGATGCTAAAATCTTCTTAACACCTGGTGGATCTACGCCAAATATCTGGGTTGATATGAAAGATGCTAAGCAGAGAACAACTGCTAGATAATTATGGAAGCAATTTTAAATAGAGTCGATTGGGAGAAGCAGGAGCTTCTTCCTGTAATCGTACAAGATGCTACAACAAATGAAGTGCTTATGATGGCTTATATGAATCGTGAAGCACTCGAACTTTCTCTCAAGACTAAAACAGCACACTACTTTTCTCGCTCAAAACAGCGTATATGGAAAAAGGGTGAGAGCAGCGGACATACTCAAGAGATTGAGTCTTTTAATATCGACTGCGACAATGATACCCTCCTTATAAAAGTAAAACAAAATGGTGTTGCTTGTCATACAGGACGAAAATCTTGCTTCTTTACAGAGCTTGAGAGCGGTGCTGTAGAGAGTGAAGTAGAGATCAATACAGAAGCTGCTTATGGTGTTATAGATACGCTCTATCATACGATTCAAGAGCGTAAAAATGCTGATCCGTCTACTTCATGGACTGCAAAACTTCTAAGCAAGGGTGAAAATACAATTTTGAAAAAAGTTGTAGAAGAGGCAGGTGAATACTGTTTTGCTCACAAAGATAATGATGAAGAGGAGATGATTTACGAAGCAGCTGATTTAACATACCATATGCTTGTTGCTCTTGCTTCAAAAAACATCTCTCCAGATAGAATCAAACAGGAGTTAGCTCGTAGATTTGGTATGAGCGGTATCGCTGAGAAGAACTCAAGGAGAGATTAGTGAAAGAGAAACTCATCGCATTTGTACATGGACTTATGATTTATGACTATATACTTTTTGCGACGGTTTTAACTCTTTTTATACTCTTTATCGTTTTAGCTATTGTTCTTCGTAACAGAGTGGGACTCTCAATCTTCTTAGTGCTCTTTGCTTTTGCGATTGTAACGCTTGGTCCTACTCTTGGCTATATCGAGATGCATAAATATCTCTTTAAAAACTCTCTAGAGCTTATCTCTCAAAAGAGACTCACTTTTGTAGAGGCTGTGGTTGTAAAGGGAAGGCTAACAAATGAGTCTGAGCGTAATTTTAGTGAGTGTAAAATTACAGCAGGAGCCTACAAAGTTACAAAGAACAAGTATAAGAACTATATCTATAAATTAAAGCCATTTAAGAAGATGTCGATAGTTAAGAGAGATATACCAAAAGGTGCTACTGTTGATTTTAAAATCATTGTAGAGCCTTTTAGATACAAAAAAGATTACAATATTACTCTAGGAGCTAGTTGCAGATGACACTTAATTATTGGCACTTTATCGTTTTTGGAGTTATCTTTATAATCTTTATTTTAGGTGCTATTAGTTCACTTAGACAAGAGAGTGATAAGATGAAATACTCTATGCTCTTCTCTGTTACACTCATTACACTCTTTTTAGCGGTTTTCTCTGTTGTGGTTGTTGATAAATATACAAAGAGAGTTACCCTTCATAAGCTTAAAAATAAGCGTCTTCTCTCTACAGAACAGATAATTTATAGTGGTATTGTAAAGAATGATGGAAAATTTCCTATAGGGGAGGTTACCTTTGAGATAAAGCTTGTTAATAAAGGACATGCAACAGGGAATGTAAAGGGTGGTAACTTCTATAAATCGAGTGGTTTTATGGAGTTTTTTACCGGAGGTTTTGGTATGGGACCATCCAAGCCGCAATCTATTGTCAAAGAGTTTGTGGTCGCTCGTAACTTAAAACCGGGAGAGGCTAAGGCCTTTAGAGTATATTTTAAATACCCTCCATACTTTAGAAGTGTTGCACACTTTGCCAAAGTATATGGGCATTAGACTTTAGTACTTAAGGCCTACTTTTTTTAGAGCCTTGTTAATATTGCGAATCTGTTCATTTTTATCTCTACACCATGCAGGTGCTAAGAGTGAGTCATCATCTATTCCTGCAGTCACACGTTGCACACTTATAGGCTCTGGTTTCATTAGTATAGACTTTACAAGAGTATCGAGATAGAGCTCTTCGCTGATTGGTTCAAACTCTCCACGTATATACTCATTTGCCAATGCTGTACGTTTAACAACATATAGAGGATGATATTTTACAGAGTCTATCCCCCACTCATAGGCAGCTTTAGAGGTCTCTAGCATCATCTCTTGAGTCTCACCAGGAAGACCAAAGATAAGGTGTCCACAAACGTTAAGACCTGCCTCTTTAGATTTTATTATCCACTCTTTAACATTTTGACTACTATGTCCACGATTGATTTTCTCTAGAGTCTCATCATAAATAGATTGTATTCCAAACTCTATCCATATCTCTTTAGTTTTTGCTAAATCTGCAAGATACTCAAGCGTCTCATCTGTAATGGAGTCACTTCGTGT
>Ga0256843_1000397_pt1 | contig 37332 bp, 41 predicted proteins | sample AlvinellametaG_FD_191572 | JGI IMG/M metagenome (GOLD analysis project Ga0256843, IMG submission 191572) | Pompeii worm associated microbial communities from hydrothermal vent at the East Pacific Rise, Pacific Ocean - Alvinella | ecosystem: Host-associated > Annelida > Integument > Unclassified ...
TGTCTCTATCTTGGAGTATAAAACAAATCTAATCAAGATTGATAGATTCTATCCATCTTCTAAAACTTGTTCTAATTGTGGGTTTGTTTTAGAGAGACTAAATTTAAAAGATAGAGTTTGGATTTGTCCTGAGTGCAAAACAGAACACTATAGAGATTTGAATGCAAGTATAAATATCTGTAGAGTTGGGGCATCAACTCTTGGTACAGATGGCGTAAGACTGGCTATTTGTCAGCAACCATCGCTTTAAAACCAGAATCCTCCGACTTCAGTCGTGGGGAGTATGTCAATGCCATCCTCTCAATCAGGGAGTTTTGACTCTTTTTGCCAGCGATAAATAGTCCTTGATGTACTTTGAAATCTCCATAAGAGTAACCCAGCTTTCCTAAAAGAGACTCTATCATTTTAAAGTCTCTTACCTCATCATCTGCTACTTTTAACCAATCTTTCTTGAACTCTTTTGGTGTATTTCTAAATCTATAAACAGCATCCAAAGCCAAATCAATAGCGCTATATTCTATGTGTGCAATAGAGTAAATAAGAGGCCAAGACCATCTTTGGTATCAAATCTCTTTCGCTTTGGGAGCTGGTGAGGCTCTACTATTTGGCATACCTTTACCAACTTTCACCGTAAAACCCTCGGCTTTCTCTAAGAGATGTAAGACTTTTAATAAAAGGCAATCTCCGTTTTAAAGCCAGAATCCTCTTGATTTATCAATGGGGAGTTCGTCAAAAAAGATGGAGAACTAAAATCCTCTATCTTTTCATCTACACCATCAAATTCTTTAAAGTTTAGCAATACTTTAACCAGAGACTCTTTTTTTGTAATATCTACTTCCAAGATTGCATCTTTTAGAGTTTCACAAAAACTTTTTCTCATCTATTCCTACCCAAAAAACTCTCTAACTGCTGTAGAGAAATAAAAACTCAAAAGCCCCACAACAAGCCCCCAGACAATTGAAGCAAATAGATTTAAAACCATAAATCGTTTTAAATCAAACTTACTCATCCCCATAATAATTGGGACAAGCGTTTTGACACCATAGATATATTTTTGGATAAAAACTGCTAAATCACCATATTTTCTCATTATTAAATTGGTGTAGGCTATTTTTCTTTTATGTTTTGTCAAATATCTCATCACATCTTTTTTATTTGTCTGTGCAAACCAAAAAAGGACACTATCACCGATAAAATTAAAAAGTGTAGCAATTGCTATTGATAGGGTAATATCCATCTTGCCCATCGATGATAAAATCCCAGCTCCAGCCAAAGCTAGCATCCCTCCTCCAAAAGAGTAAAAAGCCAAGATTAAATAACCATAAATAGAGAGATTTTCTAATATATTTTCCACATCTTCTCCTACTGACCAAAGCTATATTTCATACCAAAACTAGCAACAAGAGATTTCTCCTCATCTCCACCATAAAACCATTTACTCTCAGCCAAAAATGATAAATCTCCTCTAAGCTGATACTCAACACCACCTCCAACTGTACCAAAGACGCCATTTTCTATATTATCTTTTGTCTCTCCAAAAATCTCAATTCCGGCTCCGACAAGTGCAAAAGGTGTAAATTGGCTATCATTATCAAAATACCAAAGAAGATTACCACCAAATCGATAGATATTACTCTTTTTATCTGGTGTAGAGATATATTCTGATTCAGATGTATAATCAAATGAGAGTTGATATCCTCCTACCTCCCAAAAATTTTCTGTACTACTATTTGATGTAAACCTAAATCCCCAACCTCCACTATCTTTGATATCCATATCGTAATCATTAAAAGAGTAGTGTGCAGTAAGAGCTATGGACTTGTCGTACAAATCGTGGTCAGCACCAAAAAGCTCCGACACCAAAAATAGCATCAATAAAATTTTTTTCATCAAGACTCCTTCAAAGAGTTTTTTGTATAAACAGCTCTTCATACTCTCTAGTTTATAACAAAAAGACTTTAATATTAATTAATATTTAGCAATGGGTATGATTTTGTAAAAGTAGAATTTACTATTACAAAAAGTAATTTTAGTTTATAGATTTTTTGGTAAAGATTATTAGATAAAATAGAGAGTGTAACGGTTTATTTAGGCTAAAGGCATTCCTAAAAGTCAAAATGGCTTTTGATATATTTTTTAATATAAAATGATATAATCCAATCCAAAAAAAAGGAGATAAGATGAGTTTGATATCAAAAACTTTTGTGATATTTATGGCTTTGGTCAATCTAGTCCAAGCCAAGAAAATGATAGTCATAGATTTAAGCGCTCAAGAGGCTTACGCTTATGAAAATGACTCTTTGATAATGAGTGGGGAAGTATCTACTGGGAAAGTAGGACACCGCACTCCAACAGGTAGATTTAAAATATTACAAAAGAAAAAAAAGCATGTCTCAAGTAAATATCCAGAACCAAATGGTGGAGCTAGAATGGATTATATGATGAGACTTACAAATAGTGGAATAGCAATGCACCTTGGCTATGTACCAAACTACCCGGCATCTCACGGCTGTATCAGACTCAAAAATGGTTTTGCTCAAAAGTTATACCGTTGGGCAAGAGTAGGAACTCCTGTCGTAATCAAAGGCAAAGCTCCTGTAAGAGTAAGCAGAAACAAAAAAAGGAAAGCACCAAAACCTCCAAAAGTCGAGCCTCTTGGAGCAATATCAAGTGCTGCTTACTATCCAGAAGATACTCTGGAATTTCATCAGCCAGCAAGAAGAGTTAAAAAGCCAAGAGAAGTAGGTTATGCTTCTGCTGACTCAGTAGAGAGAAATTATTATGGAGCCAATAATTCTAATAATGATGATTACGATGACCTTCCTGAGCATAGTTATAGTCGAGAAAGAAGCTTAGGGAATGGCTTTTTAAAGGATAAACCAAATACTAGAGGGTTTCACTCCAAATATATCTATGAATACCATAATGGTAAAAGATATAGAAGGAGAGTAATAGAGCTTGATGATTTTGGAAATTAAAGGCTCTTGCTTGGTTGAGAGGCTCCTTCTGACATATTATTGTTAGCTTCAGGCTCTGCAATACAGCTGTTTGAGATTTTGTATATTAGTGCCGGGATTGATGGATCTTCTTTTTTCTTCTGATAAGTATCCATCGCCGCCTCAAGCGCTAATGCTACCATCTCCGTACAAGCTGCTTGTTCAGGTGGCACACCCTCTAGCATTCCCAAAGTCACAGCAATCAACTCTTCTGCCTTTTCAAAACTGATTCCTTTTGCCTCTTTTGTCATTACAGAACCAGCAACTACTGTCGTCATACAAGCGATAGCTTGAAACTTGATATCTTCTATAATTTTCCCTTCATTATCCTCTTTTACTTTGAGATAGATTACTACTTTTTCTCCATTTTCTGGATTTACACCGATACCAATTGCATCTGGGTTTTCAATCTCTCCATAATTTTTAGGATCTCTCATGTGTTCAATCAACTCTTCATCAAGTTCCATTTTTTATCCTTTCTTTTTTGAAAAACTCTCTTAAAATCTATAAAGCTATTCACGACCTCAAGTAAAACTTGACTCAAGGGACGATATTTTATCAAAATTTCTCTTTTAATAATGGAAAATACTCTTTTGAGCTAAGAGTGGCTATAAAAAGTGACAAAAGTGTCGTCATTAAGTTCAATCTCTATTTTTATTTGAGGCTCGATTGTAGCTTTTTTTGTTTTTTAATTTTTGAAGACGATTTAGATTACTCATCTGCTCTTTTCTACTTCTATTTAGATACTCATCGTCAAAATCATCATCAGAAAATTCGGCATAGAGTCTAGTGTAATAATCTTTGGACTCTTTGAGGTAGTGGCTATCGACTCGGATTTCACCACTACTCTCAAGTTCTTTCATCAAATCAGAAAATCTTTTTATAAATTTTTGGGCATCTACAGATTCATCCCTAAACATCCTAAAGAGATTTTTACCAATCTTCTCAATTAGAGATATATATTTTTGTCTTTTATATTTTTCTATCTGTTTGGGAGTATACTTCACCCTAATCCTCTAAGACAATTGTCGTACCATTTGCTACGTGCGCCCAGATATAATCTAAATCGCTATTTGTCACAGCAATACAGCCATTTGTCCAGTCGTGACTAAGAGTGTAACTATCACCTCGACCATCTTTATTCCAGTATGGCTGACCATGAATTGTAATTAATCCCCCAGGACTTACTCCCATACTTCTAGCTCTTGCTCTATCTTGAGCATTTGGATAGTTTAGGTAGAGGGCTTTATATTTTACAGGGTGGCATCTTTTGTTTATGATTTTGTAAGTGCCAGTTGGAGTTCTAAAATCTCCCTCTTTTATCTTTGGACCTTTTAGTGCATTTTTGCCGAGTGAAACTCTACAGCTCTTGACCATTTTACCGTTGCTGTAGAGATACATTTTGTGAGCAGACTTTTTGACCACGATTTTATCTACTCTCTCCCCTTTTAGTTCAGAACCATTTGAAGTACAACCCTTTAAAGAGTATTCTCCTGATTTGTAAGGACCAGTGGGCGCACATCCTGCTATTACCAAAGCAATTAGGGCTGATACTCCTAAATAAAAAGCTCGTTTCACATCTCTCCTTTGAAAACTATTATTTTTAAGCAATCTTAGAGATTATATCAAAACTTAGACTCAAATCCCAACGAAGAGCCTCTACATATCCAAGTAACGAATCAATCCAGCAGAAAATCTATCAATTCTCATCACTTTTGTCCCACCATACTTCTCTTTGAAGAGTTTGACTTCCATATCCGAAGCTAGAGGAATCAAATCATCCCCATGAGGTCCTACCAATCTTGAACCAAAAACATACCAAGCATTTTTTGCATCTATCTTTTTGCCTGTGAGAAAACTTTTGACATACATTTTATCAATATCTGTTCTACTCTTTGCTCCAAATTGAGGATATTTTTGTGTGTGAAAATAGAAATTCATCATAGATTTAACACTGACAAAATCTATCTTTTTACCATTTTTGAGAACCACTTGAGTAGAAAACTTTTGATACTTATCAATTGGCAATTGATAGACAGGGTCGATTATGCTTTTTGCCTTTTTTGTAGCATTTATATCCTCTGCCAAACCAAAAGCTACCATCAAACTCAAAATTATAAAAATTTTTTTCATCTCTTTCTCCTTCAAATAAGAATTACAGCTACAGCTATGGCAAAACCTCTATCATGACTAATCGATAGTGATGAGCTTTTTATCTTAAATTGCTCTTTTGCTCTACCTCTTAGAGTAAAACTTGGAGCATTCTTGTTATCTTTTGTTATTTGGATATCCAAAAATGACAACTCTTTACCAATTCCACATCCAAGAGCTTTGGATATTGCCTCTTTTGAAGCCCAGTATCCAGCAATGGATTCTACACGATTCAAAGAATCAATCTCCTCTTCAAGCAAAAAACGACTCAAAAATTTATCTCCAAATCTATCAATTGCCTCAGAGACTCTAGAGACTGCTACGATATCAGTTCCTACTTTTATATCCATTGTTTACAAAGCTCCAAAGGAGGCTCTTTGAGTACAATCTTAAAATCTTTTGGCTTTTCCAATGATGCTACCTCATCAGAAGCTAAGTAGATATTTTTGTCTGTAGTAATTTCCAAAATATTTTCATGCCACTCAAATTTGATATTAGACTCTGAAGAGTTTTCATATAAAATCAACCCCAAAGTGTAGATAAAACAGAGCCATTTTACCTTTTTTTTGTCTGGAAGAAGCTCTTTGTATTTTCTATAGAGTGGTTTGTAGTAGAGTGAGTCTCCTCTGGAGCGGAGCATCAAAGAGATAAAAATTATATCTTTATGAGAAAAACCAAAATTTAACTCTTGAGAAGCGATATAAAATGCGTGTTGATGAGATTTGTAGATTGTTAGCATCTTACCAATATTCGAAAGGCTAAGAGCCTTTAGCATCAGCTCTTTATCCTTGTTTGTCCCCTCAAACTCACCTTTGAGTGCCTCAAAAAGTCTAGATGCTACCTTTTTTTTATTTCCTTCTGGGAGTTTGAGAATATCAAATCTATCTCTAATACTTCTAATACTTGGATTGATATTTGGAGGAAATTTGAATTTATCACTTCGAAGCATGTCACTAAGAAAGACTCCTTCTCTCACCCCAACACCACTACTTAGAATTTCATCTGTTTTTAGGTGTTTTAGAAGATTCAAAAAGATATAACTACCCTCTCGAATCGTATCAAATCTAGACTCTTTGATAAAAAGCTCTCTCAATCCATCATCAGAAGCTTTTACAATCTTTTCCAAATGGCTATAGTTGCTCTCAAAATTGTACTTAAAGGCGTGAATTTTTTCAAAAGGATAATTATCTTTTTTCATGATACTTCTAGCCAAAGCCCTAGAAGTTCCTCCAATTCCTACCACCATTTTGGATTTAAAATCATCAGGAAGAGTTGAAAGAATATTTTGGATATACCTTTTACCATCTTCTATCAAATCACCCTTGTCACTAAAAAGCTCTTTGAGGCGTACAGTTCCTAAGTTTAATGAGATGGTTTTTATAATTTTACCATCTTTAATTAGCGCCATATCTGTAGAACCACCCCCAATATCGACTGTAATTGCATCTTTGACTGGGAGAAGATTGATAGCAGCTACTGCCCCATAAAATGCCTCTTTATCGCCGTCGATGACTCTAATTTTTATCCCAAGCTCTCTCTTGACTAGTGATATAAAATCTGAGCGATTTGGAGCATCTCTTAGAGCAGAAGTAGCCACAGCATGGACTTTTCTTACTTTGTACTCTTTGATTGTGTGAGAAAAAGATAGTAGAGCGCGAAAGGCTCTTTGGACACCTTCTATTTGAAGACGACCACCCTTTTGGTAAGCACCCTCTCCAATTCTTACTCTACTTTTTTGTTGAGAGATTAAATGAAAGCCGTATCGACTGGTTCTTTGGTAGATTACGACTCTAGCTGAGTTTGAACCAATATCAATGACAGCTACTCTCTTTGGCATCAATTAGCTCTCATTTTGAATCTGCTCAAACTTAAACTTCAACTCTTCTGCACTCTCTACATTATCCGGGTCTAAGATAATACAATCAACAGGACACACAGCAATACATTGAGGTTCATCATAAAACCCTACACACTCTGTACATCTGTCAGGATCGATTATATAAATTGGGTCATTTTCTTCGATTGCTTCTGTTGGACACTCCTCTCTACAAGCATCACAAGCGATACACTCATCAGTAATCATTAATGCCATATTCACCTCACCTTTAAAAAATTATTTTGGTTTTATATCTTATGTAGGCTTATGCAAAAATTAATATTTAAGATAATTTATAAGTTTTTTTATTTATTGTAGGGTGGTAACACAAAAATAGCAACAGCCCCTGACCTATCATCTCTATTTTTTATCTCTACAGTCGCACCAATTGCATCACTAGCACTCTTGACTAAAAAAAGTCCAAGTCCAGCACCAACAGAACTTTTTGACCTGATAAACGGAGCAAAAATATCTATAGACTCATCGATTCCTGGACCTTCATCAGTAATTTTTAGTACAAACCTGCCATGCAAAATATGTCCAAAGACACGAATCGTACCACCTTCTGGAGTGTAGCGGATAGCATTTTGTAGGAGATTTTGAATAATTTGAGTCAAAAGTAGTGGTTGAATTTTAATCTTATAACTATCAGGAGATAAGCGATATTTCAATCTTCGATTCTCTTTTCTAGCAAGAAGAGCAAACTCTCTAATTTTTTGCTTGAGAAAATCTATTAAATCAATCTCTTCTGCCTTTTCAAACTGAGCTCCTTCTGCTCGACCAAACTCCAAAATAGCACTTACCATATTATTCATACCATTGACAGTATCGATATTTTCTCGGATAATTTTCTCAAAACTATCCTTTGATGAGTTTCTTTTGATTAGAGCTACTTGAGAACGCGTTTTTATCACAGCCAGAGGTGTTTTTAGCTCATGGGCAGCTCCGACAAAAAGCTCTTTTTTATAGAGTAAGAAACTTTTGATTCTATTTACTAGACTATTAATTGACTCTGCCAAAGGTTGAAACTCTTTTGGAATCTTTTTTAAGTCGATTGGAATTAGAATATTTTCATTCATTTTTGCTAGCTTATTGGAAAAAAGTTTGATTGGTGCTAGTAGCATATTTGACAAAAATGTAGCATAAATTAGGATAATCACCATTGAAATAAACACTAAAATTACAATCGCTTTGAAGACCCGTTTTTCCATAATTTTTTGGGATGTAATATCAGCTGTCAATACCAAAAAAGTCCCCTTTTTATAGAAAAAGTATCCCTTTAAAAAGTAGCGTTTATCTTTCTTAAAATCCTCAAAAAAGGTCACCTCTTTGTGGTTTGGTCTCTTCTCAAGATTTGCTTCAATGTGGAGAGTCTGTTTTAGTAGTAGTCTCTTTTTTCTACTCTCCAAATCATCATAATTTGCCATAATAAATCTAGATTGTCTAAAGAGATAGTGCTTTAACTCCTTTTCTAGACTATACTCGATATAAAAATATAAGATTGAAGAAAATAGTATCAAAAGCACCGCCATTGCGGCGGAGAGTTGGGCGATGAAGTTTGCTTTTAAGCTTGTTGTGGAAAGCAAAACCTATAACCTCTTCTTCGAACAGTCTCAATTGTAGTAATATTTAGAGGCTTATCCATCTTCTGTCTAATTTGATTGATTGCAACTTCTATTACATTTGGAGTGACAAGTTCTGGCTCTTCCCAAATTGCATCTAGGAGTTGCTCTTTTGAGACGATTTGGTCTTTGTGCATTGCAAGGTGAGTCAAAACTTCAAAAGGTTTCCCTTTTAGCTCGATTGTTTGACCTTTGTAGATAATCTTCTCCTCTTCAGGATTGATGATGAGGTCTTCAATCTCAATAATATTGCTACCTCCAAATCTAAGCTTAGCCTCAATTCTCATTAACAAAATATCAAAGTCAAAAGGCTTTTTAATATAATCATCAGCTCCAGCTCTTAGAGCTTCAATCTCACTCTCTTTGTCATCTCTAGCAGATAAAACTATGATTGCTGTTTTGGGGCTACTCTCTTTGATTTCACCAATTAATTCAATACCGTTACCATCTGGAAGCATCCAATCAAGAAGAACTAAATCGTAGTGTCTAATATCAAGATAATATCGTCCATCTTTTAGATTTTCGGCGATATCATTTTGGTATCCGCACTCTTTTAGCCCCTCGCTCAAAGTTCTGCTCAATGTTACTTCATCTTCTACAATCAATATTCTCATCTACAAAACCTTTAATTTTAAATTTTTCTTAATTATAGCACATTTTCTAAGAAGTGTAAAAAAAGTATAAAAAAAATATTAAAAAATCAGGCTCTCTTTGAGTCTTGGATAGAAACTCTACACCCTTTTAAAATATCAGGTTTGGAGATTTTACATTCAATAAAGGTAATTGGAGAGAATCTACTCTCCAAAAGCTCAAACACTCCTTCAATCGCCTCTTCTATTAAAAGATACTTTTTAGTTTGAATTAAATCTTTGACAAGTTCTACAATTTTAGCATAATCCAAAAACTCATCTTTTTTATACTCATAGTCTATTTTAAGGTCTACTATTACTCTTTGAGGGGAGACTCTCTCAAAATCCAAGATACCAATAATTGCTTCAAACTCAAGCTCTTCAATCAATATTTTCAAACTACTTTTCCCTCTTCGTGTCTGAGGAGTCTTATGATATTTGGGATATGCTTATAAAAGATTAAAAAAGCGATAATTAGTAGTGGAGAGTGAGAGTGAATTTCTGGGACTTCAGGATAAAGAATATAACTACTAATTACCAAAACCCCAAGAGCTAAAAGAGAGGATAAAGAGGAGATTTTTAGACCTTTGACAAACCCTATCCATGCCACAAATGCGATTATAGTTGGGATAGGCAAAAGCACTAAGAGTACTCCAAAACCAGTAGCTACACCCTTACCACCTTCAAAGCCTAAGAATGGACTAAAACAGTGTCCCATCACACTCAAAACACCAATCATCCACAAAGTAGACTCTTCTACTCCTACAGCTCTTGCCAATAAAATAACTACAGCACCTTTGATAGCATCTAAAAATAGAGTAGCAATACCCAATTTTTTAGCAAGAGCAGGGTCTTTTTCTTTGACTACTCTTAAGACGTTTGTAGCTCCGATATTTCCGCTACCACTATTTTGGATATCGACTCCTGCAAATTTTTTCGCCAAAATATAACCAAAAGGTATCCCCGAAATAACATAAGCCAATATGTAAAATTGAATATTAATATTTCCTAGCAGTTCCATCTGTTTTTCCTCTATAATTTTGATTAAGTGGAATTTTAGCATAATTAATTATGGTATTATTTACCCAAAATCTTTAGTAATTTTTTCAAAAGGAATCATATGTCTATCGATTACAAAAAAGAGATAAATAGATTAAAGAGTAAGCTTAGTGTTACTGTTGTTGGACACTTTTATCAAAGAGATGAAGTCTTTGAGATGGCAGATATTACAGGAGACAGTTTAGAGCTTGCTAGAAGATGTAAAGCTGATCAGAGTGAGTGGGTAGTCTTTTGTGGTGTTGGATTTATGGGACAGAGTGTTAAGATTATTGCTCCCCAAAAGAGAGTGTTAATGCCAAAGATTGCCTGTTGTGCGATGGCTAGAATGATTGATAGTAGTTACTACGAAGATACGGTAAAAGCTATAGAAGAAGCTGGCATCAAAAAAGAAGATATTTTACCAATTACTTACATCAATTCTGATGCTACAATCAAAGCAAAAGTCGGAGAGATGGGAGGTTTGGTCTGCACTAGCTCAAATGCTGTAAAGATTATTGAGCAAGGTCTAAAAAGTGGCAAAAAAATCCTCTTCGTTCCAGACAAGTGTTTGGGACAAAATGTAGCAAATATGATGAAGCTAAAGTCAGCTGTCGTTGGCGAAGATACAAAAGAGGAGATAAAAGAGGCTGATATTATCTGCTTTAATGGATTTTGTTCTGTTCACCAGCTCTTTACTGTCGAAGATGTAGAGTTTTATCGCAAAAAGTATCCTGATATTTTAGTAGCAGTCCACCCAGAGTGTGACCCAAGAGTCGTAGATGTGGCTGATTTTGTAGGCTCTACTTCACAGCTGATAAAGTTTGTAAATGAGCTTGACCCTGAGCAAAAAGTAGTCGTAGGAACTGAGTACAACTTGGTAAATCGAATGAGAGAGAAAAATACTTTTGTCCTCTCCTCCACTAAACCAGAATGCCCGACAATGAATGAGACGACTCTGGAGGATTTATATTTGGCTCTAAAATCTATCGAAGATGGCAAACCTATAAATGAGATTTTTGTAGATGAGAAGACTGTCCATTTTGCAAAATTAGCACTTGATAGAATGCTGGAGATTAAATAATGAGAGTAAAAGATTGGCAAAAATTAGAGTTTATTCAGAGTGCTTTGAGGGAAGATTTGGGTCGGGGTGACCTCTTTTCAAAAGTAGTAGAATCAAAAGAGATTGAAGCTTTTATCTTGGCAAAGAGTGATGGTGTCTTTGCGGGGCGTGAGTATATTGAAGCTTTTGAAGCTCTTTTTGATATTGACTTAGACTGGAGCATAAAAGATGGCGAAGAGTTTGAGGAGGGGGATATTTTATTGGAGATTAGAGGAGACTCTCAAGATATTCTTTCGCTCGAGCGTACAATACTCGATATTGCTCTTCATGCTAGTGGAATTGCGACTCTTACAAATAGTTATGTCAAAAAAATTGAGCCATTTGGTGTAAAGCTCCTCGATACTCGCAAGACTAGACCAAATCTAAGAGAGTTTGAAAAGTATGCTGTAAGATGTGGTGGGGCAATAAACCATAGAATGGGGCTTGATGATGCTCTAATGCTAAAAGATACTCACCTAAAAGCGATTGATAACTTAGAGGAGTTTATCTCAGATATTCGAGCTAAAATCCCATTTACTTCTAAGATTGAGGTCGAATGTGAAGATTTGAAAATGGTAAAAAGAGCCTTTAAAGCTGGAGCTGATATTGTAATGTGTGACAATATGAAGCCAAAACAGATGAAAAAGGTTGTAGCGTTGAGAAATAAAAAATACCCTCACATTCTGCTAGAGGCAAGCGGAAATATCACCCTTGAGACGATTGAAAAAGTCGCAAAAACTGGTATCGATGCGATTAGCTCAGGGAGTATTATCCACCAAGCCACATGGGTAGATTTGTCAATGAAGGTGATGTAGTGGAACAAGAGCAAAAGAGATTTTTAGAGCTTCTAAAAAGCCACAAAGGGGTAACTGTACTTTCTCATTTGCGACCTGATGGTGATGCGATTGGAACATCTTTGGGAGTTTATCATATTCTAAAAAATGCAGGGTTTCGTGTAGAGATTGCCAACTATTCAAAGGAGCTTCCACGAGATTTTGATTTTTTGGAAGGTTTTAACAAGATAAAAAATAAGATAGATTTTGATGAATCGCTAATTATCACTTGCGATAGTGGGAGTATCGATAGGCTAGAGTTTGATTTGAGTAGAAGAACCATCGTAAATATCGACCACCACAAAAGTAATACCAATTACGGAGAGCTAAATATTGTAGGAGCTGGGGCTGTTAGTAGTTCAATTGTCGCTTACTATTTTTTGAGAGATATTTTTGAGACTCCTCAAGCTTCAGCTGAAGCTTTTTATACAGCTTTGCTTAGTGATAGTCGCTCATTTACTACCTCATCGGTCGATAAAAGCACATTTGAGTTTGCGAGTGAACTAGTAGAGCTAGGAGCTGACCCCGCTAAAATTGCCAAGATGATGAAAAGTAGAAAATCTTTAGCTTCGATTAGACTTTTGGCTAGGGCTTTGGAGAGTTTGAAACTCTACGAAAATGGAGAGATTGCAGTTATAAAAATTACAGCTGAGGATTTAAGCCAGAGCGGAGCAAAAGAGTATGACAGAGAAGGGATTGTCGAATATGGCAAATCTCTAGCTACTGTTAAGATTTCAATTTTGTTGATGGAGCTAGATAATCAAATCAAAGTCTCCCTCCGTTCAAAAGGTGTAGATGTCTCAAAGATTGCTCAAAGCTTTGGAGGTGGAGGACACAAAGAGGCTTCAGGATGTAGTATTGCTGGTAGTATTGATGAAATCAAAGATATAATAATCGAAAAAATCAAAGAGTCTGGAGTGTTAAATTGAGAAGAAGAAACTACTCATACAATAGATACAGAAGAGAACCAAGAGGTGGTGGAGGTAAAATCTGGCTAATCTTGTTACTTTTAATTTTGATTATTGCTGGAGGAGTTGGGTTCTTTTTTGTAACTTACTCTCCTCAGTTTGAGAAAGTCCCCCCAAAAATAGAGATGGAAGAGGAGCTATTTTATAATCCAAACATTCCAATTAAAGTGACTTTTAAAGATAACTATGGTGTAGGAAAATATAGCGCAATTTTGAGTGATGGGATTCGAGAGATGGAGATTGCTTCTGGAGATTTCAAAAAGCTTGTTAAAATTGCAAATGTCTCCTTGCATATTCCAACTACTAATGATTTAGATACCAACCAAAAAAAATGGACTCTAACTGTAGAGCTTCACGACAAGAGTCTTTGGAACTTTGGGCAGGGCAATAGTACTACAAAAAGCTCTAAAATAATTGTAGATATTACCCCTCCAAAGGTCTCAATTATCGCAAATAGTCCATCACTTACAAGAGGAGGAAGTGCTTTAGTAATCTACAAAGCCGTCGATGATAATTTTAAAGAGACTCATTTAGAAGTCTGCGGGAGAGTTTTCAAGCCGATAAAATACAAAAAGGATGGTTATTTTGCATCTTTGGTCGCTTGGGATTTTCGTAAATTAAACTTTAGTGCCAAGATTATAGCCACTGATACTGCAGGAAATAGAAATGAGACCAAAATCACTTTTGAACCAATCATGAGACGCTTCAGAAAATCTTGGATTAGACTAAGTGATAAATTTTTAGATGGCAAGATTGCAGAGATTGCACAAACTGACCCAATCGCATCTCAGGCTGATGACAAATTTCAGAGATTTAGAGCAGTAAATGAGACGATGAGATTTACAAATGAGGCACTAATCCACAAATACTCCCAAGATGTAAGCGAAGTAAACTTTCGAAAATGGCGCTACCTAAAGCCTTTTTATCCACTCAAAAATGCCAAAAAAGTGGCCGATTTTGGGGATGAGAGACACTACTACTATGGTGATAAATCAAATGAAATCTCACTCTCTTACCATTTGGGCTATGATTTAGCAAGTATCAAACATGACTCAATCTACAGCTCAAATACAGGGGAGGTACTATTTGCCAACTACAATGGAATATATGGGAGAATGCCTCTTATTGACCATGGCTTTGGACTTTTTACGATTTATGGACACTGCTCAGAGATTATCGTAGCAGAAGGGGATAAAGTAAAAGCTTCAGAGGTAATTTCAAAGACTGGTAAAAGCGGTTTGGCTCTTGGAGACCACCTCCATTTTGGTATTTTGGTGCAAGGACTAGAGGTGCTTCCGTCTGAATGGATGAAGAGTAATTGGATTAGAGGACACATTACAAATGTCTTCAACAAAGCAGATAGAAAGATAAAAAGAGCAAAAGATTAACTAACAAATCAAAGGAGTAGGCGATGGGAAAGATTTTTATTAAGTTCTTAGACTCTTTGAAGAATAATCATAGATACTCTTTTTTATCGATTTTCTCTGCCTACGCTCTTGTAGCTATATTTAGCTACTTAATTTTCAATAACCATATTCCAGACTCCATTGAACGCTTGATTCCTCCACTCTTTTTGAGTTACTTTCTTTTTGCATTTTTGCATCAGTTACAAAAAAGAATATATCTCATCTTAGGATTGGTGGGGCTTGGATTGTACTTTGTATTTTATGCTTTTTATCTTGATAAATTTTACTTTTCCTTACAGGCGCTTTTTTTGACTATTGCTTCTATTTTTTTGCTTTTTGTGGCTCCATTTTTGGATAAAAAAGATGTAAAAAATATAGATATCTTTTACTGGATGAAGTGGGTCTCTTACTCTCTTTTGAGTTCAATGCTACTCTCATTTTTGCTCTATATTGCGATTATATTAGCATTTGGGGCTATAGATTTTCTTTTGGGTATCAATATTCGAGATAAAATTTATGCTTTGAGTGGAGTAATAATTTTTGGGGTTTTTGGAGCAAATTACTTTTTGGAGAACTTAAGAGAGTTTGATTTTCAAAATCAACCACAACTGGGCGCCCTTCAAACTACCATTGCAAAATATTTTTTGCCAACATTTGCTATATTTTATCTAGCTATTTTATATATTTATACTGCACAGATTTTAATCACTTCCTCTTGGCCAAAGGGTGGCTTGGCTTGGTTTATTTTAATCTTTTCTATTGTGACATTTTCTGCACACTTCAATCTAATACCATACCAAAAAAATAAAATTCAAAAACTATTTCTAATTGTGATAATTCCTCAAGCTTTTATGCTTTTACTTGCAGTTTACAAGAGGATTGAAGTATATTCTATTACAGAATCTCGCCACATGTTGGTAGTTTATGGACTATTTTTAATTATTATCTCCTTATACTTTTTGCTAAAGAGAGGAGCAACTTATAGAGCCTTTTTTGTCGGTATTGCAGTTATGATTTTTTTGAGTCAAGTTGGTATTACTAGTGGACTTTTTATCTCAAAAAAGGCTCAAACAGCACGGCTAAAAGATAATCTAAAACTCTTTTATGATGGAAATCACTCAAAAGAACTCACAAAAGAGATATCATCCCAACTCTACTATCTAATTCAGCATTATGGAATCGATGGGGTTGATGAGGTCTTACCAGAGATTGTCTCTGAGTACAAAAATAAAAAGTTCCCCCTCTTTTCAGAAACTAGCTACAATGTCGATATTGAGTGTTTTGTAGCAAAAAAGATTGGATTTGAATATAATGGTAAAGGTTACTGCAGAGATTCCAAAGTCGCAGAAGAGAAACAAAACAATCTATACTGTGAAAAGAGTCCTATTTCTGTAAAAGGTTTTGACTATTTAGTAGATGGTGTCTTTTACTCCTACAAAGATGAGGAGAGTTTTGGGATTGATAAAGAAAAATTCAAAGCTGTCTTAAAAGGAAATCAAATGACTATCTCTTTTCATAATCAAAGTAAAAAGATAGATTTAACACCTTACATTAAAAAACTCTTTGAGACAAAAGCATGCAAAGATATCAGGGCTTTTGAGTATGAGGATGATAATATTAAACTCAAGCTAATTCCCCGAGGAAGCATCAAAGTAAAAGAGAATAAGTTTGAGTATTTGAAGATATTTTTACTCTTTTCAAAGAAGAGCTAGGAGAGGGTTTGCTCTTCTTTTTCCACTTTAATACTTTAAGAGTGATTTTCCAGAGCTCTTGATTAAAATCGCAACAATCAGAAAATTGTTGTTATGATTAAGGTTCAAGCTACTTTAGATAGTTATTTAATTAAAATTCCCCTTGCTCCATTGATATCTCTATAAATGAGCATATTGTGGAATTTTATCACTTTTTTTGATTTCAATTTATCATCAACAAAGCCGTTCCAGCTATAAGTTTTTGAGGTATAGCTCTCATTTACATCTACCAAATGTTTACCATATTTTTGACAATACCATTTGAATTTAAGTTTGAACCTATAATGATTTAAGCTCAACATCTCCCTTGCCGTTCTAATTCTAATATTGCGACCATCTTTTTTTGTCATCTTTTTTGTCTCAAAGGTTGGTAGGAAGATAACATCATAATTTAATACAAGATAGGAGGCCAGTTCACCATGTAAGTTTTTCAACCAAATCCTTTTTTCTAGCTTTTAGTTTCGATATTTTTTTATCTAAATATCTCATTCTATCTCGATACCACTGTTTTTTATTATCCCTGATATTTTCCAACTTTCTCTTTTGAGAGATTAATTTATCAACCTTTTTCATTAATGGCAAAAGGATTCTATTGGCAAATTTATCTCCAGCTATTATCACTTTACTATCGGAATAGGTTGTAGCAAATGTTCTAACTCCTTGGTCTATAGCCACACATTTAACCTTACCTTGGATTTCGGTTTCGGTTTTTATATGTTTTTGGGCTATTAGATACCATCTACCATTTTCAAATAGAACAGTTACTCGCCGTCTGATGCTTCTTTTGGAACATCTTCGGTTCGATAAATTTTACCTAAACTTTTAACTGATGGATTTAGATTTTTTCCCAATCTTGGGTGAGAAAATGAGTGAATATTTCCTTTTCTACTCTTAAATTTAGCATTTCCACCATTTTTTATAGTTTTTAAGCTTGTCTGTTTCGCTGACATTGCATATTCCAATATGGTTTTAAGCCCTTTTCGTTCAAAGTTGAAAGCTGAGGCAATATCAATGAGCTGTTCATCTTGTTTAAGAAGATACCCCATATTTTTTGACTAATTGAGTTGTCGATTTCATATTGGATTATGACAAATCTAATTTTAAACTATTCTTTTGCGATTTTCGTGATTAAATTTAGCTGTTTGTAGCTTTTTGATATAGGTGTCTTGCAACTCTTGAGGCTCCAAGATTACTAAGTCTGGAAGCCATTGCTGAACAAGCCTTAAAACTTCAAGCTCTTGAGTATATTTTAGAGAAAAAATCACACTTCCATCTTCTAACTCCTCTTCAAACTTTTGGCTAGAGAGAAACTTTTTCATTCCATCTTTAAAATATCTTGCTACTGCTGGAAGAGCTTTTATTTTTGCCTCTTTTGGTTCTTTTCCATATAAAGTCAAAGAGTTTTGCAAATCTTTTTCTAAAAATTTGAAATATTCCTCAAGTGGGGTAAGTTGAAATCTATTAGCTTTTGAAGCATACTCAACCTTTTTAATAAAACTCAATCTACTAAATCGTAAAATATCTTTACTATCTACATGAGCTAAGTACCAATTGTTTTCCATAAAGATAAGCTTAATGGGTCTTAAGTTATCAAAAGGTTTATCTCCAAAAAATAGTTTAATATAGTCTCTATTTTCAATACATCTTACTAACATTTCAAAATTCTTTTTTTGATTTACATTTTTGATATCTTCAAAAGGAGAGCCTTTGAAGAGATAGATATCAGAAGGTTTGAAACTCTTTTCTAGTTTAGCAAAAAGCTTTGGGTCATCATCACGTAACATCTCTAAAAGAATCCCCATATTCTCGTAATGTTTTTTATAGTTATTACCATCTAAAAACTCTTTGATAATATTAGCTGGTGTTATTAACTGATAAGTTTTTCGTCTTCTATTTTCTACTCTTCTAGCACACCCTTTACAGTTTTCAATAAACTCTTCTATTGCTCTGTCTACAGTTTTGTGACTGACTAATTCTCCAGCGCCTGGACCTAATCTCTCTCTTAAAACCTCATCATAAATATCTACAATATTATCATTACTATTTTCAAATCTCTCTAAAATAATTCTAAACTTCTCATCTTTAGTCAGTCTTGACATCTCTTTCTCCTTTTAGATGTTTTTTTAGATATTTTTTCATTGTCTTTTTATCTTTTGCTACTGCAAAAAAGCCTACAGGATGTACAAACTCCATCATTCCATCTTTTTTAAAAGGCTCTCCCCAAAGCTCAAAGCTTCCAGCCTCTTTTGGGGGAACTCCTGCTTTGTAAGCTTTGCTTTTTTTATCCTGCCAAACCACTACATCTACTTCAGGTCTAAGAGTTCCATTAATAAAGTGATTCCAAAATGGTGTAAACTGCTTAAGCTCAACTATAGACTCAAAAGTATCAAATTTTTTTGACTTCTCTACAATAACTTTTGCCTCTTTTATCTCATCTTCCTCCTTTTTGATAGATTTTATTACCATTTTTGCAAACTCCAGAGCTTTCAAAAAATTTTCATTAGAGCTTTTATCATCTGATACGTCAATTGTATTAAAGAGCTTTATTAAGTTTGGATACTCAAACTCCCCAGCCTTTTGTCCACCAGTATCTTGTCTATCTACCATCTCAATAAATCTTGATAGCTTTGGATAATCTTTCGCAACTCCTAAATAGTCCCAGATGAGTCCAGCAGAAGATTTTCCACCCCTCCACTGATGATGGTCAAAAAACTTTTTACCATCAAATTCTCTTCCAATATCAATTACAAAATCATACCCATCAAAATCCCCCCAACCATGGGGAAAACGATCAATTTGATATTTTTCGTCTGTAAAAATCTCTAAAAGAGCAATTGCAGTAATTTCATCAGCGTGAAAAAGCCCTTTGTGAGTTGCTATCTTTTTAATGTTGTTCTCCTTCATTTAGATTTATTAGTACTTGCTCAAAAGCATTCAAAACACTTTTAATCTCATTTGAGACGTTATCTAATCTTTGAGATGTATTTGCATGAGCTAAATTATTTCTTGTGCGATCTATTTTGCCTATAAGTTCTACAAGATTTTCATCTCTTTGAGTATGAGAAAAAAACTCTCTAATCTTATCTTCTAAAGGCTCAACTTCTATATTCCACCTTCTAATCATATTAACGGTAGCACCATCTAGATAATCTCTATTATAAGCCACTTTTAGATATTGTTTACCATAACTTCTATATCTATCCCCAAACTTATACAACCCTTTAGAAGTTTTATATAAATCATAAAGTTTAAAGATAGGGTAGTCTTCATCTTTTCGCATTATTGCAATATCTTCATAGTCTTGGACTTTTGACTTTATGCTATCATCTAACTTTTTTATCTCATTCATACAAAGCATTCCTACAGCTTCACTAAGAAGAGTAATAGAATTTAAAAGATAGCCTCTTTCATACATATTTTTTGATAAGAAAAACATCTTTTCATAGTCACTTTTAGTTCTCAATTCATAAAGCTCATCAATATGAGTTTTGATTATTCCCAAAGGTCTCTTAACACTGCTATAAACTTTATCATTATCATCGCTATTTAAAATTTTCTCTATCTCCTCTTGTAATCTTGTAATTACAGAGATTCTTTCATTTGTATCCTCTAAAAGGGCATAAATAGAATTTGCCAAAATATGCTTGGAGAGTTCAGATAAACTATTCAAAATGTTAGTGAAGTTCTTATCTGAGACTGTAATATTACTTGCTACTGTGTAGTTTCTATTAAAAGTATTTAGAGCATAAGAGATATTTGCTAAATCTAAATATCTCTTTAAGTCTATAAATTCATACTCTTTTTGAAAAATAATCTCTTTTGCAAAGAGTATTTTTGTAATTCTTTCTGTATCTTTTAAATTATGAATAATTGCATCTACAATTGCTAAAATTGGTAAATGTCTAAAGCCGTGACTTACATCAAGTATTACCTCATCATAATCATCAATTATAGAATCAATTTGGCTAAATATTGCATCAAAATCTGTCTCATTTTTTATTTCCCATTTAGGTTTAAACTCATACTCTATATTTAAATGTTTCAAAACCTCTTCTTGTTTACTCCTAGCAAACTCTGTATACAAAGATATAATCTCATATCCATTTTTTTGAAAAGTATCTATTAAAATTGGAAGAGTATTTATATTTTCTGTCTCTTTTATCTCTTCTACTTGAGATTTATATTTTGCTTTTGGGAATGTAGATGTAACTATCTTTGTACACTTTAGCATATCATTATTAAAAAAGTATCTAACCTTTTCAATAAAATTCAGTTTCTTTGGTTCAAAGTTGAAGTTTTCTTTCTTTCCAAGAGTTCCTAAGATTGTAATTACTGCTTTGTTCATTTCTGCTACCTTTTTTATATTTATAAAGATATTTTAGCTAGTCTAGTGGACAAAAAAAGTCTAGTAGATAACCTTTTTGAGTTGGTTTTTCATCTTTTTCCTGGAGTAGAGCTTTTTTGATTTTACCACCCTAGAAACAGGATTAAATCCCCAAACTACTCTTGTTTTTGTTCTTTTTGAAATCTTTATTTTCATATTATTACCTTTTTTTATAGATTAAAAGTTATTCAAAAAGGAAGTATTATATTTTAAGTGGAAAAAAAGAAGTAACTTAGAGGTAATTTTTATGCTTCAAGCCCTCAATTTTGAAGGCTTTGGACTTAAGTTTTGATTTTATACTTTTTATATTAAAGAGATTCTACGACTTTAATAGTTTTGATTTCATCATTTTGTCTAATGCTATCTAAAACGGTAAAACTATCTTTATCTCCATCTTCAATTGCACCAAAGACAGTATGAACACCATCTAAATGAGGAGTATCTACAAAAGTGATGAAGAATTGACTTCCTCCTGTATCTTTTCCAGCGTGAGCCATAGAGATTACACCTCTTTTGTGTTTTAAGCCATTACCAGTCTCACACTTAATCGCCCAACCAGGACCACCAGTACCAGCCAAAGGAGAGTTATCTTTTGAGTGAGGGCATCCAGCTTGAGCCATAAAGTTTGGGATAACTCTATGAAACTTCAAACCATCATAAAAACCGCTATTTGCCAAATGTGCAAAATTGGCTACAGTATTTGGAGCCTCTTTTGGATTTAATTTAATTACAATATCACCTTTTTCTGTAGAGATGATTGCATATTGAAGTTTTTCCAACTCCTCTGGAGAGAGGTTGTACTCTTTCATTTTTCTACCAAACATTAATCTATCCTTTTTTATTTTTATTATATTTTTATCTCTTCTCTTCTACTTTTTGAGGCTTTGAGAGTTCTGAAGCTCTCTCTAATCCCCACATCACAAACAAAGTACCAGCAATGAAGAGAGAGAGTATTATAAGTGGTGTAAACTTTTGAAGCATTTAATCCCCCATCAAAATAGAGTATTCTCTAAACTTAGAGTCAAATTATAGCCTTTTATTTTTTATTCAAGTTTGACACCAAAAAAGAGTATCAACTTAGGAGACTAAAGTCCCCCCAAGCTTTTTTTGGGGGAGGTAGAAGAAAATTAGAATTTGTATCTGAAATTTACATAAGTGTATCTACCTGGTTCGTGTAGAGTCATAACCTCATCAGAAGGGTTGCCACCAGTAATTAGAGTCAAATCCTTGTAAGTGTTGGAGGTAGTATACTTTTGGTCTAAGATATTATCCACACCAGCAATAATCTCAAAGTGGTCTCCAAAGCTCTTTTTGAGTTTGAAGTTTACTACACCCCAGCCGGCAAGCTCTTGCTCACCATTGTCACTGTCGATTCTACTCCACTTAGTACTTCCTTGAAACTCTGTTCTTAGAGTCAATGTGTCAGTTGGCATATAGTCTACACCAAAAGTCACTCTAAGTGGTGGAATCTCTGGCAAATCCAAATCACTTTGTCCCTCAAGAGGTTCATCTTTTTTACCTCTTAGCCAAGAGAGAGAAAAATCACTACTTAAACTATCACTAAAAGTGTATCCACCGCTAAACTCTAGCCCATAAATATAAGCATCTACATTTTGGTATTGACCCATTCCACCTTGAGCAGAAGCGTTAAATAAGATATCATCTTTTAGATAGTTGTAAAAACCTTTCAATTTTAGAGCTAAGCCTCCGCAGTTATATTTGAATCCTGCGTCAAGTTCATAAGTCCTAACTCCTTCTAAGTCATCATTACCAATTGCCATTCCTTTTTTATTTCTATAATAAAGCTCTTTGCCATCTGGGACTCTGTAGCCACTTCCTGCTCCAATGAAGAGGTTTGTAGATTGATTGAGTAAATATGTCAGCATCAAATTACCAGTAACAGCATCAAAATCTCTGTCTTTATCGCCGACTCTTGGAGTGTCAATTTCAAATTTATCATATCTTAGACCAATATCCCAGATAAAATCTCCCATAGTGTAAGTATCTTTGATATAGCCTCCAATATCTGTGGTATCTACATCCCAAATACTGTGTCTTACAGCTTCTGGAAAAAGATTGCCATTTTTATAGTAGAGTCCATCCCAGTTTCTTTTACTATAGTCTACTCCCATCTCCATTTTATGGTTGCAGTATGTAAATTTGTTGGAGACTTTTCCACCTTCAACTTCTGTAGAGAGTTGATGTTTTATTACACCCATTTTGATAGAGCTTAATCTATTTTGTGTGGACATTGGATGGTCTACTTCTGTATGATAATATTGAATATTTAGTTTATCACTAAATGCCCCTAGATTTCTAGCTTCATACTCTACATTATAAAGATCTGAGTTATCATAATCTGCATCCATTTTACTATTTGGGTAGAGGATATTTTTACTTCTATTTGCTGTGTAACTAAACTTTAGAGTCTGATTTTCTGTGATATCCCAAAAGATTTTTCCCATCATCGTAGATTTGGTGTACGCATCCATATCTCTGAGGTTTGGTTTAAATGCCATCCCAACAGCTGTGGGGTGAGTAGAGATATAATCATCCAACTGCTCAGCAAAGTTTTTCCCAGCTCCATCCTCGTATTGACCACTACTTTCAGTCGAGAGTCCTACCGCAAATCTAATATCACCTACTCCACCGCTTAAGTATGTAGATAGTTTTCTATAGTTCCATCTTCCAAGCCCAAAATTCATATCACCTGAGAACTCTTTTGTAGGCTCTAAAGTGTGAACTTTGATTGAAGCTCCCATTGCTCCTTGCTCTGTGACATCATTTCCTTCCTTGACTTCGATATAGTCAATATTATTTGCCAAGACATGAGATAGAGGTGGATCCATTCTGTTTGGACATGCTCCATAGACTTTGCTACCATCAATAGAAATTGAGATATTATCTTTTTTTAGACCTCTTACAATTAAATCATTTGCTACACCACTTCTTCTTACAAGTGAAACAGAGGGTGTATTTTTAGCGATTGCTTCTGCTACATCTGCATTTTTTATCTCGACTTTGGAGATATTTTCTAGTTTAATACTCTCTTTATCTGTAGAGTCATTTTGAGCCACCGGAGCAGGGTTGAAATTATCTTCAGGAGCTGTAGCTGGAGCTGGAGAGCTAGGAGCTTGAGCTACTTGACGAGTCTCTCTTTTGATATTTTCTACAGGAGAGTAACTTTTGACTTTTCTATGCTTCTTTTTTACTTTTGGAGTTGGGGTAGGAGCCTTTGCTACTCTTCTTTTCTTGACTCTAGGTTTTTTCTTTTCAATTCTATCCTCATTTACCTCGACATCACCTAAATCTACAGAACTACTATCAGAAGTTAAGCTGGCTTGAGGTTCTGAGCTACTTGAGCTATTTTGATTAGTGGTACTATTGCTATCGGCTGGAGCGCCATAAGCCATTAAACTACAAGCAATTAGTGATAGAGTTAATCTTTTTTTGACCATATTTACTCCTAATTAATTTTTCGTTTAAAATTATAGATTAGGAGTGTTACATAACTGTTAAGACCTCTCTTTGTAACATTTTTTTAACACTTTTTCTTTATAATCATTGTTATATTTTTAATGGAGAGTGAATGGAAGTAGAGAGTTTTAAAGAACTTATCGATTACGGAGTAATTGGTGTCTTAGGCTTTATGGGTTTTATAGCTCTTTGGGCTTATTTAGAGAGAATAACCTTTTTTATAAGAATAGATTTAAATAAATACCGTTACAAAGAAGAACTTGATATAGATTTGACCAAAAATATTACAATAATCTCATCTGTAGGCTCTAATGCTCCGTATGTAGGGCTGCTTGGGACTGTGCTTGGGATTATTATTACATTTTATCTGCTAGGGAGTGGAGGAGAAGTAAGTGCTACTAGTATTATGAAATCTCTATCTTTAGCTCTGAAGGCTACAGCACTTGGTTTGGTCGTAGCAATTCCAGCAATGCTATTTTACAATCATGTCATACGAAAAATAGAAGTACTTCAAAACCGTTGGGAGATTTTACAAAAAGATGCAAATAAAAAAGTTTGATAATATAAATGTCGTCCCGATGATTGATATTATGCTAGTTTTGCTAGTGATTGTACTTACTACTGCCACATTTATAGCAAAAGGTGTAATCCCTCTTAACTTACCAGATGCTAAAGCTTCAAAAGCGATTAAAAAAGATATTAAAAGAGTAGACATCTCCATCTCAAAAGAGAATCAGATATATTTTAATAAAGATTTGATCCAAAAGGAGAATCTAGCTCAAAAAATCTCTACACTAGATAAAAATAGTACAATTTTTATTCATTGTGACAGAGATAGCAAATATCAAAACTTCGTAGATGTCTTGGATGCTCTAAAGCAGAAAAATATATCAAAAATTAATATAGTCACAAAAAAGTAGAATGTTTAACTCATCTTTTATATCGTTTGTAGTGACGACTTTTATATATCTTTTTACGATTTGGGGAGTGGTTTTTTACTCTCCATCGATAGATTTAGACAAAATCTCTGAGCAGTTTGATAGTACTACTGTCACACTTGTCAAGACAAAGAGTCAAGGCGATGATATAATCAATGCAAAAGAGAAAAAACTCTTAGCTCCAACTCCTCCTAAAAATACTCCACCTCCAGAGCCAAAACCTAAAAAAAAGGAGTGCTGTAAAAAGGAGAAACAGCCCGAAAGTAAAACAAAAGAGAAGCTAAAACTCTCAAAGCTCGGGCTATTTAAACCAAAAGAGACTCCAAAAGAGCCAACCCCTCCAAAACCTACACTCCCACAAGTGACTCCACCTCCAATGGATAAGAAAAATGTCAAAAAATCTGTAGCAAAACGAGGAGGCAGAAGAGAAGTTGCTCTCTTTTTTAAAGAGATAAAAAAATCTATTGCTAAAAATAGAATCTACCCTAAAAAAGCTAGGAGAAGAGGAGTTAGCGGAAGGGTCAAAGCCACTTTTACTATTGAACAAAACGGTACGATATCAAATATTACTCTAAAAGGGCGTAAGATATTTTTTTACTCTGCCAAAAGAGCTATCAAAAAGATTGAGCCAATTGACACTAAAAATGCTCCAATCAATCTCCCACTTCGAGTTAGTATCACTCTAAAATATCGTTTGAGATAGATTGTTGGCTTTTTGGGTAGTTTTGTTTGTAGGGATGTAGATTTTGTCAATCATCTCTTGATATTCACTTTTAGGGTCGCTATCTATTGTAATGCCTCCACCACTTTGGTAGTAAAATCTACCATTTTCATTTGAGACTGAGCGAATCATCACTGCAGAATCCAACCAATTTCTACCACACACTCCAAAGACTCCTGTATAAAATCCTCTTGGAGTATGCTCAATGCTATCAATAATCTCTAAGGTTTTTCTCTTTGGAGTACCACTAATTGAGCCAGCAGGGGTAATCAAATCCAAAATATCTCCTAGATTTTCTCTCCAATTTTGAGGCAAAGAGGCTGTAATCTCAGAACTTACCTGAATCAATCTTTTGGAACCTGCTTCTATCTCTTGGGTGTAGCGAAACCTCTTGACCTTAGTTTCAAAGGCGATGATATTTAAATCATTTCTCATCAAATCTACAATCATAGTATGTTCTGCCATCTCCTTTGGGTCTGCTAATATTTTCTCTTTTGCACTCTTCAAAGAGGCATCAATTGTACCTTTCATCGGAAATGTCGAGATAAAACTATCTTCTATTTGAATGAATCTTTCAGGCGAAAAACAGACAAAACTATCTTCAATCAGAAGCTTAAATCTAGCATCAGAGTAAAAAAAAATCTCTTCAAGAGTAAGATTTGTTTTAATTGGTGTTTTGTAAGTAAGATTCAACAGATAGCTCTCTCCTTTTTTTATTGCATCTTTGACTCGTTTGATATCATTTTGATACTGCTCAAAAGGTAGAGGATATTTTTGAAAGATAAACTTTTTTGAGAGAGGTTTATTAGGAGGCAAAAAGTTTTTTACATCTCCTAGCTGAAATCTTATAGAATCTGAAAGCTTATCTAGCTCTTGTACAAAGATTTGACTCTTATCATAAGAGATAATAAATAAAAACTCCTCTACATTTTTACCAAAACTATTAATTTTATCAAATCCCTCTTCTTTATTAAACCAGATGTGCATCTCCTACGTTTTATCTTTTTTGGATTTAAAAAATTATCAAATTGTAGCGTAAAACCATCTCTTTTAATTACTCTTAATGGCTAAAGACTATTTGGATTTTTGCTAAGAGTGATGAAAAAGCTTAAAAGAGTTTTCTATATTTTTGATAAAATACCCCAATCTCTAAAAAAAAGACAAGGTAAAAGATGCCAAACAGTGTAATTTTAAATGCTAAACTACTATCACACTCTTTTGATTATCCACTCTACGATAAGATTTCAATCACAATAAAAGAGGGTGAATCTGTCGCAGTAATGGGGAGAAGTGGAAGTGGAAAGTCTACTCTACTTCATACTCTTTCTGGATTGATACGACCATTAAAAGGCAAAGTTTATCTATTTAATGAGGATATCTACGGTACAAATAGTGAAAGAATAGAACATCTAAGACGATTTAAAACAGGTGTGATTTTTCAGTCTCACTATCTTTTTAAGGGAATGAATGGTCTAGAAAATATTGAGATTGCCACTATTTTGGCAAATCAAGAGATTGATTTGTCTCTACTTAGACAGCTAAAGATAGATAGAGTAATTACTCAAAAAATCTCCGAACTCTCTGGAGGACAACAACAAAGAGTCTCTATTGCTAGGGTACTTAGTAAAAAGCCAAAAATAATCTTTGCAGATGAGCCAACAGGAAATCTAGACAGAAATACTTCAGATATGGTAATAGATGTAGTTTTAAACTATATTCGAGCAAATCGTGGCGCACTTTTTATGGTAACACACGATGAAGAGATTGCCAAAAAGTGTGATAGAGTCTACAAACTCGAAGATATGAAACTCAAACCTATAAAACTTAATGATAAAAGAGGTGATGATGAACTATTTTAAATATATTTTACTATCTTTGTCTATAGCTTTTATCGTAGGGTGTGGAAGCTTTGGACTCTCTTCAGTAGAAAAAGAGGAGATTCCACTAGAAGAGGTAAATAGTTATCTAAAAAAGTCACTTCCCCAAAATGTAAAAGCTGACTTTGGTAAGATGAAAATCACATCAATTACCGCACTCTCAGGCGATAAAAAAGAGAGTATTGATTTTATGGTCTATTTTAATATTATCACCTTTGAGATTCCAGAGGGATTAGATGGTAGTGTTACATTTACAGGCTCTTTGAGGTACTCTCCATTTAATAGGCTTCTCTATCCAAAAGATTTAAATGCTACAAATTTGAGTTTTTCTAATCAATCATTGCTAGAGTATGTCTCTGCAAAAGCTAAAAGTGGAATCCCAAAAATTGCTGAGAGTTTTCTACTTGGAAAAGATATTTATATGGTCAAAAAGGTGATGAAAACCAAAAAGTTCAAAAAGTTTGAGACGACAAGAGATGGTAAGCTTATACTCTATTTTGAATAATTTATAAAAGTTTAGTCTAAAAGGCTAAATATTTTTTAGAAAATCTCTTGAATTTTTTGCTGTTTTTCTGTAAAATTGCATCAAAAAGTAATTTTAGGAGTAAAAAATGGCAAAATATAGTTATCAAACAGAAGTAGGTCAACTTCTTCACCTAATGACTCACTCTCTCTATTCAAACAGAGAGATATTTTTAAGAGAGTTAATCTCCAACTCAAACGATGCAATCGACAAATTTAACTACCTCAAACTGACCGATGAGAGATTTAAAGATGAGGATTGGTCTCCAAAAATCACAATCAAACTAGACAAAGAGGATAATTCAATCTCCGTTATAGATAATGGAATCGGTATGAATGAACAAGACCTCATCGACAACTTAGGAACAATAGCAAAATCTGGAACAAAAGCATTTTTAGAGAGTATTGCTGAAGACTCTAAAAAGATGAATAATCTTATTGGTCAATTTGGGGTTGGATTTTACTCTGTATTTATGGTCGCAGATAGAGTAGATGTAATCACAAAAAAAGCTGGAGAAGATGAAGCTTATAAATTTAGTAGTGATGGTACTGGGGAGTTTGAGATAAATAAAGTAGTCAAAGATGAACACGGTACTGTCGTCTATCTCAAACTAAAAGAGGATGCAAAAGAGTTTTTGGATAGCTGGAGAGTCAAAGAGATTATCAAAAAATACTCAAATCACATCTCTTATCCTATCTTTTTGAATTATGAAGATGAGGAGATGGTAGGTGAAGGCGATGATGCCAAGATGGAAAAGGTCAAAAAAAATGAGCAAGTCAACGAGGCAAAAGCTCTTTGGACTCTCCCAAAATCTGAGCTAAAAGATGAAGATTATATCGAATTTTATGAGACTATTTGGAATGACCCAAATAGACCTCTAACTTGGCTACATAACAAAGTAGAAGGTACTTTAGAGTATACAACTCTATTTTATATTCCAGAAGTTGCTCCATTTGACCTCTTTAGAGCAGATTTTAAGCCAGGAGTAAAACTCTATGTCAAAAAAGTTTTCATCACTGATGAAGAGAAGGAGCTATTACCTATTTATCTAAGATTTGTCAGGGGGATAATCGATAGCGAAGATTTGCCTCTTAATGTAAGTCGTGAGATTTTGCAAGAGAATAGAATCTTAGAGAAGATTAAAAAAAGTTCAGTTAAAAAGATTCTACAAGCCATCAAAAAGCTAGATGATGAGAAGTTTGATAAGTTTATTCAACAATACAATAGATTAATAAAAGAGGGAATCTTCACAGATTATGACAACAAACAGACACTCCTTGAGATTGTCAGATACAAAAGCACAAAAGTAGATAATTTAACTTCTCTTGATGATTATATCAAAAGAGCAAATGAACAAGAAGGTGAAACTAAAAAAGAGATTTATTATATTGTAGGAGAAGATGAAAATATCCTCAGAAACTCCCCACTACTAGAAGCTTACAAAAGAGCGGATGTTGAAGTGTTGATTATGGATGATAAAGAGGTCGATGAGATTGTAGCTCCTGCAATTGGTGAGTATAAAGAGTGGAAGTTTGTAGATATTACAACTGTAGAGCCTCCAAAGAGTGAAAAAGATGAAGAGGAGTTAAAAGAGCTAGAAAAAGAGTTTGAAGGCTTGACTAAAAAGATGAAAGAGATTCTTGGTGATGAGGTCAAAGATGTAAAAGTAAGCCTCCGTTTAAATGAGAGTCCAAGCTGTGTCGTGCCTGATAGTTCTGACCCAATGGCAAGTATGAGACATATGTTTATGCAGATGGGACAAGAGATGCCAGAGATTCCTCTCATTTTGGAACTAAATCCAAATCACGAAATGGTAAAAAAATTAAAAGATTTAGATGATGAAGAGTTCTTAAAAGAGAGTAGTTGGATTTTATTAGATAGTGCAAAATTAGCAGAAGGACTTGAACCAAAAGATAAAGCAAGCTTCGCAAAAAGAGTGGCAAATCTATTAAATAGAGCAATCTAACCGATATTTTTACACCTCAAGCTGATTTTTGGCTTGAGGCTGACTCCTAGATAAAAATCTACCATTTAATAGCAAAAATCTAAAATCTTCCAAACTTCTATTATCACTTTGGGTTATAATATAAAAAAATACCAACTTTTAGGAAAATTGATGAGAGTTTTAGTTTTGTTTTTGGTTGTTTTTAATCTGCTTTTTGGGTATGCCCCTTCGATTCTTACAGGTGATAAAATGCAAAAATATGCCAGATATTACATGAATATTGGGAGAATTTACGCTGATGAAGGAAAATATAATAATGCTATCTGGTTTTACAAAAAAACACTTAAAATCTCACCATACTGGGATAGTGCTTATTGCAATCTAGGTCTGGCATATTATCATATTGATGAAGTAGCAAAAGCTCTGACAATGTGCAAAAAGGCGATATACTCAAATCCAAAAAATGTAGAGCTTTATAAATATTTGGGAATGCTTTACAACGATATTGGTGAATATTTGATGGCTTATAAAGTCTACTCAAAAGCTCTAGAAGTAGACCCAAAAGATTTAGATTCTATAATTTATCTGGGTGACTACTACTCTGTAATAAAAAAAGATTTTCAAAAGTCATCTAGTTTTTATATAAGAGCAATCGATACTGACCGTGAAGATTATAGAGGTTATCTTCATCTTGCTTACTTGCATATTGATAATCAAGAGTACACAATTGCTTCAGAGTTACTAAAGATGGCAATTGAACTAAATCCAGATGATGTTGAAATTTATCATACGCTTTTTGAGCTTGATGTCCTAGAAAATAGAGATTTTGATAATTTTATTGAAAAGAGTTATATCTCTAGATTTAAAAATCAAAAAGATAAATTTATAATTTATGAGATGCTAAAGATAATAAGAGATATCTACAAAAATAGAGAAGCCTCCATCAAAAAGTGGGATAAAAAATATGAAGGTGTAGAGCTTCCAAGCTCTTGGAGGTTTGACTTGATTGATGGGTGGCTCTCTCAGCTTCCGGAAAACGATATCAAAAAAAGATTGACAAAGGCTATTTATATTTTCAAGGAGCATCAAGAGGATAATTGAGCTAAAAAAGTTTAGATAGATTTTGGAGGTAGAGCTAGTTTTGGACAACTCAAACTTAGCAACTTTTGATAAAATTTTGCCGACACTCCACCTCTAAAAAATCGATAAGGAAATATTGTGACTTTTGGCTCAATCAGCTACTTAAATCTTCTACCATTCCAAGTCTATCTAAAAAAACGAATCTCATCTACACAACAAAAGCAGATGATAAGTTGGAATCGAGCAGTCCCAAGCAAAATAAATAAAAGACTTAAAAGCTCAAAAATAGATTCGGCTTTTATTTCTAGCATCTACTCATTTGATTTTGAGTGTACAGATTTGGGTATCGTAGCAGATGGTGCAGTTTTTAGTGTATTTGTAGTAACTAACAAAAGTAAATCCAAAAATCTAAAAATAGACAAAGCTTCAGCTACATCTAATGCACTTGCTAAGATTTTAGGATTAAGTGGAGAGGTAATAATTGGAGATAGAGCATTAAAATACTATTTAGATGGTGGGGATGGAGTAGATCTGGCTCTTGAGTGGAAAAATAGATACAATCTACCCTTTGTATTTGCTAGGCTCTGTTACAATAAAAGAGGTAAAAAGATAAAAAGAATTATCAAAGGCTTTCAAGCTAAACGATGGAAAATCCCACAATACATAATAAAAAAAGAGGCAAAAAGGAGAGGAGTTTTGACAAGGGATATTAAGTGGTATCTAAATTTTATCAATTATGAGTTGAGCTTTAGAGAAAAAAAGTCTCTAAAACTCTTCCAAAAGAGTCTCAAAAATATATCAAAATCTAGGAGATGTAGATGAGTGTTGGAGTGATTCTATTAAATATGGGAGGACCAAACTCTATTGATGAGGTGGAGCTTTTTTTGAAAAATATGTTTAATGATAAAAATATTTTACCTATGAATCCTCTGCTAAGAAAGTTCATCTCATCAATGATAATCAAAAAGAGACTCGATGAAGCAAAAGAGAATTATGAAGCTCTTGGAGGCTCCTCTCCTTTGACAAAAACTTCTCAATCTTTAGCCCAAAAGCTAGAAAAGAGGCTCAATCTCCCTGTAAAAGTGGCGATGAGGTATGTTCCACCTTTTGCAGACTTAGCTCTAAAGGAGTTTAAAAAACAAAATATTCAAAAGATTATACTCTTTCCGATGTATCCTCACTACTCTACTACGACTACTCTCTCTTCGGTTGAGGATATAAAAATCAATCTCAAAAAGTTGGATTATAATCCTCAATTAGAGATTATAGAGCCATATTTTGATGATTTTGAGTTTGTCAAGATTCAAGCAGACTTGATTAAAGACGCTCTAGAAAATAAAGATGCTAAAGATTTTGAATTGATTGTTTCAGCCCATGGATTGCCAATGAGTATAATTTTATCAGGAGACCCCTACGAAAAACAGATAAATGCAAATTTTTCTGCCCTAAAAATCTATCTCAAGCTAAAGGGTATAGAGTTTGGAAGTATTAAGCTAGCTTATCAATCAAAGGTGGGTAAGAGTGCTTGGCTTGAACCAAACCTAGCAGATGTGTTAAGGCATCCAGAGAGTCTAAAGACTATTATTTTTCCGATATCATTTACTATTGATAACTCAGAGACTATCTTTGAGCTTGCAATGGAACACAAAGAGATTGCTCAAAAGATAGGCTATGATGAATATTTGGTATCAAAATGCCCAAATGATGACGACTCTTTTGTAGAATTTATATCTAAAAAGGTAGAATCAAAAATCTAAACTAAGCTAGTTTTTGACATATCAAAAACTTAAGAAAAGTCGACAGGATCCATATCTACTTCTACTTCACTCAAATCCAGTCTATAAAGAGCATTAAGGAGAGCTGTAGCCTTCTTTGCTCTAAGAAGAACGGTATATCTGTATCTATTTGCAATCTTTTCTACTGGAGCCTTACCATAGCCTACGATTTCTATCTCATCAAACTGCTTTATAGATTTGATAAGAGACTCTAGTATACTTTTTGCCTTGGTATCTTTTTTGTGAGCTATTAAAATGCGTGCAAGTCTCACAGAAGGTGGATACAAACCCTCTACAAACTCCTTTTCATCCTTTAAAAACTCCTCATAATCATCAATGTAGGGCAAAAAAAGCTCTTTTTGCTTTGTCTGGATTAAGATTGTAGAGTCTTGAAATCGTCCACTCCTTCCTGCAATTTGATGAAGCAAAGATACTGCTCTCTCTTTTGCTCTGTAGTCTGGGAGTCCTAAAATATAATCGAGTCCCATAATTACACTAAGAGTAATATCTGCATAGTCGTGACCTTTGCTAAGCATTTGAGTACCCACTATCAAATCGACCTCCTTTTTGGAGATTCTCTCTAGAGCTTTTTTGAGTTTTGTCAAAGTGGTAATGCTATCTTTATCAAACTGTTCTATGCGAATTTGAGGAATCTCCTCTTTGATTAGTTCAATTACCTCTTGAGTACCTATTCTAAAATTACTAAGTGGAGAGTGACCACACTCTTTGCATCTGTCTGGAATTGTTTGAGTGTAGTTGCAGTAGTGACAACGAAGATATCTCTTTTGACGATTTAGACTCATCCCTACACTACAAAATGGACACTGCTGGGTGGTTCCGCAAGATGGACAGTAGAGATATTTGAAGTTTGCTCTAGTTGGCACAAAAACAAGAGACTCTTTTTTTGCCTTTAGGTTAGCTTTGAGATATTTTATTATTGTACTAGTGACTCCATCTCCTTGGATAAATTTATAGTTTTTTTGTGTTTTAATAAAACTCTCTTTGAGTCTGATAACAGGGTATTTTATGTAGCTTGTCAGAGATGGTGTAGCACTCCCCAGCCAGATAGTAGCTCCAAGTTTTGTAGCAAAATATATAGCCAAATCTCTAGCGTGGTAGCGTGGTCTACTCTGGGATTTGTAGCTATCATCATGCTCTTCATCCACGATAAAAAGTCCAATATTTTTCAATGGAACAAATAGAGCAGACCTAGCTCCTGCTACTACTTTTATTTCACCTGAATAAATTTTTTCTAAAGTTTTATCTTTTGCTTTTTTGCTTAGCTTAGAGTGCCAAATGGCTACCATATCACCAAAATATTTTTTAAGTCTAGCTTCCATCTGAGGAGTGAGGGCAATTTCTGGCATAATCAAAATAGCATTTTTGCCCTCATTAATTGTCTGAGCAATTTTAGTAATATAGATTTCACTCTTTCCAGAGCCAGTCACCCCAAAAAGTAGAGCTATTTTCTCTTTTGAGAGTTTATCAAAGGCTCTTTGTTGAGCATTTGATAGTAGCGGAAGAGGTGAGGTAAGTTCCACTTTTTCTCTTTGTATTGACCTATTTTTTTCTACTTTTTGAGGTAAAAATAGATTAAGAGCTTCAGAGATTGATGAGAAGTAGTAAGTAGATATAAATTTTGCACTCTCTAGCTGAAAATTATCAAAAAAATATTTAAAATCCACCCTCTCAATCTCTTTGGTCTCAAACTCTGGTATTATGTTATTTTCAGAGATGATAATACCTTTTCTTTTAGAATTGAGGACTTTTATATCTACAATAGTTCCTATTTTTAGTTTCTCAAAAGAGTGATAAGTTAGTATTTTTGGCAATTTACTAGAAACTGCTACATTATAAAAATGTTTCTTTTGGTTACTTGACAAATATTAATCCTATATTTATTGATATAATTAGCTCTTTTTTACTGCCAGTATTATATTATTATTTTTATAGTTTCTTTTAAAAAAATAGCTAAAAACTATAGCCGACTTCTCCTTAAAAGGAATCAAAAAAAGTGCAACCAATTGAAAAAGAAGAAATAAAAAAGGCATTCTACCAGATGGATAGCTCCATAGATTTAAAAAAATTAAAAATGCTATCGGCAAAAAGAGAAGACTTCATCTTCTATCTAAAAAAAAGTGGAGAAATTCCCAAAGTGATATCCCCTCGAAATAGTGGATTTGAAGATTTTAAAATTGAGGATTTTTTTCCTGATTATTATAAAAAATATTTTTTCTCCTCCTTAGAAAAAGCTATTGATAAAAATAAGCTAGAACTTTTTAGTTATGAGTTAATAATAGATAACAGAAGTCGATATTATGAGATGAGCATAATTCCCCTCTCAAAGTCCCTAACTATCGTTATTCTAAGAGATATAACTCTAAAAAAAAGTTCTATGACATATTTAAAAATAATTAAAAAAATATGTGAAAATACAGATGATGGAGTTTTGATATTTTCAAAAGATGGAAATTATATAAAAATCAATAACTCTTTTGATAAAATAACTGGAATTTCTTCAGAAAATATAAAAACTGTAGATAGTTATAAAAATATTTTTGATGATGATATTTTTGAAATGATAAAAAGTGAAGAGGAGCAGTTAAGGAAAAAAATTTTTATACAAAAAAAAGATGGCAAAAAAGTAGCAGTCTGGATAACAATAAATACAGTCTATGCTCAAAATAGTGGAGAGCTTTATAAAGTTGTAATTTTGACCGATATTTCAGAATTAGAAAACTCAAGAAAAAAATTACAATTTATAGCTACTCATGATGAGTTAACGGGTCTACCAAACAGAAGAACTCTTCTAAAATATCTAGATAAATCTGTAAAAGAATCTATTGAAAAAAAGAGAGTTGGGGCTGTATGTTTTATAGATTTGGATAATTTTAAAATTATAAATGATACGATGGGGCATCAAGCTGGAGATTTGATATTAAAAGAGTCTTCTTATCGCATAAAAAGTCTTTTAAAAGATGGTGATATCTTTGGTAGATTAGGTGGAGATGAATTTTTATTAATTGTCAGAGATATTCCAAGAGTTGATTATCTTTTTAAATTGGCACAAAAAATCATAGATGTCATCAATAAACCTTTTTTAATAAATAAAATCAAAAATTATATCAGTGTCAGTATTGGGGTCTCTTTGTTTCCTTATGATTCAAAAGATTCAAAAGAGTTAGTCAGATTTGCAGATATGGCGATGTACAGAGCCAAAGAGTCTGGAAAAAATAGATATTTTTTCTACTCTTCAGAGCTTGGCAACAGCCTAAAACGAAAAGGCTTCATAGAAAAAATCCTAAAATATGCTCTCCAAAACGATGGATTTTATCTGGAGTTTCAGCCACAAGTTGATATCAATACAAATAGAGTAGTAGGATTTGAGAGCTTAATTAGAATCAAAAGCTCCATCGCTAGAGATATCTCTCCCAAAGAGTTTATAAAAGTAGCTGAAGAGAGTAATTTGATTTTTGAGCTTGGAAAGTGGAGCATCCAAAGAAGTATCCAACAGCTCTACATCTGGAAGCAGTTTTATGGAGTCAAAAAGATATCTCTTTCAATCAATCTCTCAAAACGACAATTAATTGATGAGGAGCTACCACTTTTTGTAGATGGTGTATTGACTCAATTTAATATCGACCCAAGCTGGATAGAATTTGAAGTAACAGAGAGTGTAATATTAAACTCAAATGACAGAATCATAAAAAGTATCAAAAGGCTCAAAGATATGGGGTGTCACATCTCTATTGATGATTTTGGGACAGGAACAATTTCTCTTAATACTTTCAAGGACAAAATAGTAGATAAAATCAAAATAGATAAATCTTTTATAGATGATTTGGTCACAGATAAAGGAGACAGAGATATCGTCAAAGCCTCAATTGCAATGGCAAAGATGATGGGACTCTCAATCGTAGCAGAAGGTGTGGAAAAAGAGGAGCAAAAAAGAATCCTATCAATTCTAGGATGCAATAGGATTCAAGGTTTCTTTTTTAGTAGACCTCTAAAAGCTGAAGCTGTCTTAAATTATGTATTAGAGATTGACGAACTCCCCATTGATAAATCAAGGGGAGTCTGGCTTTAAAACGGAGATTGCCGTTTATTAAAGGTCTTACATCTCCTATGCCGAAGGTCGTCGTCCCAACCTTTTACTTTACTTATTATACAATAATTACAAAAGATTTTCAAGGGAGATAAACTCCCGAAAATCTTTTCTCAAAGAGAGTGCTAAAGCACAAGA
>Ga0256843_1000398_pt1 | contig 37291 bp, 35 predicted proteins | sample AlvinellametaG_FD_191572 | JGI IMG/M metagenome (GOLD analysis project Ga0256843, IMG submission 191572) | Pompeii worm associated microbial communities from hydrothermal vent at the East Pacific Rise, Pacific Ocean - Alvinella | ecosystem: Host-associated > Annelida > Integument > Unclassified ...
AGATAAGATCGGGCTTAAAAAAATCGTACGCTTTGGGGAGATCCTCCTCGTAGACCTCCAAGACCTCACGATCTCCACTATCGGGCATTAGTGGATGGTTAGCCGTATAGCCCAATCCCCGACCCCGTCCACGATGATCCTCCGCACCTGTTCCAGGAAAAGCAAAGGCTTGATGGGTACTAAAGTAAAAGACCGTATCATCCGCATAAAAGGCATCTTGCGTCCCATTGCCATGATGCACATCAAAATCCACAATCATCACCTTTGGATAACCTTGGGCTTGGGCATAACGGGCGGTAATGGCAATATTGTTAAAGAGGCAAAACCCCATCGATTGAGTCGGCGTAGCGTGGTGCCCAGGGGGTCGCACCGCACAGAAGGCTCGATCAAACGCATCTGTTTTGATCCCATCAATGGCAACCAATCCTGCCCCCACTGCCATGCAGGCGGCTTGGTAGGAGTCTTTGGAGAGAATGGTATCGGCATCAATGGGCTGTTCTCTTTCGCTCTTTTGTTGTAGCATCCCAATAAGTGAAGGGTTATGCACCATGCCAATCTCCTCCTGCGTTGCGGGGCGTGGAGAGAGGGGAATAAGCTTATCCTGAATGGTTTTTATTTTAAGATTGATGCTTTTAAGTCGTTCACTTGATTCAGGATGACCTACACCTGTATCATGTTTGAGATAGATCTCATCGGTAATCCATGCTACCTTTTTCATTGCGTTCCTTTTTTATCTGTTCCACAAAAATCAGCAATACTGCCAACACCACAAACATCTCACGAATCTCATACTGCATGTTCTCAAACCGATACACCTCATGAGATGCCATTGAGATCACCGTTGCCAACAGAACAAATCCATAGTGCAACTTAAGCCATATACTACTCTTTTTTCGAATCAAATACAGCCCAAAGAGTCCCAAAGCCCCCAGATGCGTCACCATATCCATCCAGACCCCAAAGTCATCATAAAAGTAGATCTGAAAGACCGACGCAAACAGCACCACCAAAATAGTATGGGGATTAATATCAAAATAACCCAACCCCTGCCAACGCGATTGCAACCAAGGCAAGAGCTTTACAAACAGGGGAAGAAAGACCAACAAGGTATAGACCGTTGAGTAGATTACGGAACTAAAAAGATTTCCATCCACGAGATTGTGTAGGTTGGTCTCATGCTGTAAGTTAGCACGTAAAAAATACTCACTCGATTGAAAATGAAAAATCTGTTGTCCCCAACTGATCTCCTCCATCCCCGCTAAAAAGGTTAAGAGACTAAAAAGCCCAATCACCCACCGCATCCACGGGGCAAACGCATAACGTCGCAAAGCATACATCCCATACGCAGTAATCGCAAAAAGAAAAAGCACGCTTAAGGACTCAAAAAAACCATTCTCTTGGGTAATCCATCGCAAAAGTTGATGATATTGAGGAATATTGGCACTGATCCATACGGAACCAATAGCAAGCAGATAGAGGAAGATAATGGATAAAGATTGTACTGTTTTCATAAATGCTATTATAACTCAAACTTCTCTACAGTTCATTATTCTAAACACATTTTAAAGGATTAAAAAGAGAAAGAGGGCGCTTCTCAAGAGAAACTACACGTTACTTTTGATTCGACCGATAGTTACCCTTTAGCCAATTTCTGCTAAAATTCCAAGATTATTTATGGAAAAGGATTGTAATGAACATTACAGCAACAAAAACAGACACAGCCAATGTCTTGGTAACTGCTAAGGTTGAGAATGCCGATATTGAAAAAAATCTCAACAAGCTTGCCAAGCAAGCTGCCAAAACCACCCACGTCGATGGTTTTAGAAAAGGGAAAGTCCCCGTAGCAATTATTAAAAAAATGTATGGTGAGAAACTTACTCAAGATGCTGAGAGTGAAGCAATTCGAACCATCTTAGATCAAGCTAAAAAAGAGCTCAATATCAAAGATGAAGAGATTATCGGTGATCCAATCTTTAAAAAGTATGAGAAAGTAGAAGATGGTATTGAGGTAGAGATTATGCTCTCACTCAAACCCACCATCCAAGTGGAAGGGTACGAAAAACTTGCCCCTAGCTACGAAGAACCTGAGGTGAGTGACGAGGAGATTGATAGTCGACTGCAAACCCTTCTTGAAAACAACTCTCCCTTTAAAAAGATCAAAGAGGAGCGTCCCCTAGAGAGTGGAGACCAAGCCAAGTTTGATTTTGTGGGTAAAATCGATGGTGAAGCGTTTGAAGGTGGAAGCGCAGAAGGATTTGAACTTGTAATCGGTTCAGGGCAATTTATCCCAGGATTTGAAGATCAGATGATTGGCATGAACCAAGGGGAGACCAAAGATATTACCGTTACCTTCCCTGAGGAGTATCAAGCTAAAGATCTTGCAGGAAAAGAGGCCGTCTTTACCGTAACCGTCCATGAGATCAAAAGCCGTGGTGAAGCTAAATTGGATGAGGAGATGGTAAAGCGACTTATCCCTGGAGATGAAAATGCCACCGCCGATACCGTGAAAGAGAAGATCAAAGAGCAGATCAAAGCAGAAAAAACCTCGAAGCTTTACAATGAAGAGCTCAAACCAAAAATGATTGAAGCGCTTGTTGAGGCGTACGATTTTGATCTTCCTCAAAACATCGTTGAGCAAGAGATTGATGCACAGGTCAACCAAAAAGCACAAAGCATGAGCGAAGAGGAGCTTGCAAGCTACAAAGGAAACGATGAGAAGATTAATGAACTTCGTGAATCGGTTCGACAAGATGCTATCAACTCCGTCAAAGCTACCTTCCTCGTCGATGCCTTAGCACGTAAAGAGGGGGTTCAAGTTAGCGATGGTGAAGTCTCTCAAACCCTCTATTATGAAGCCGTCATGAGTGGTCAAGACCCACAACAGTTCATTGAATACTATCAAAAAAACAATCTTCTTCCAGCCGTTAAAATGGGGATGATCGAAGATAAACTTTTTGCCAAAATTATCGGTCTAGATAAATAATATCCCCTTTTACCCCCCTCGCGTGAGCAAATTGCTCACGTGCCACATACACTTCTAAGTAAAAAAAGTGTATGCTCCTACTCAATTAATTATTTATATAAAGGTAACAATAATGAGTTATATCCCTTACGTTGTAGAACAAACCGGTCGTGGCGAACGCAGTTATGACATCTACTCGCGACTTCTTAAAGATCGAATTATTATGCTCAGTGGCGAGGTCAATGATCAAGTAGCCTCCACCATTGTTGCACAGCTTCTCTTTCTTGAAGCCCAAGATCCCGACAAAGACATCTATTTTTATATCAACTCTCCAGGGGGGGTAATTACCTCAGGACTCTCGATGTACGACACCATGAACTACATCAAACCCGATATTGTCACCATCTGCATTGGTCAAGCCGCCTCCATGGGAGCCTTTTTACTCTCTTCAGGTGCGAAAGGCAAACGCTATGCGCTTCCCCATGCACGCATTATGATTCACCAACCTTCAGGTGGTGCCCAAGGACAATCCACCGATATTCAGATCCAAGCGCAAGAGATTCAACGCCTTAAAGATATGCTCAATGAGATTATGGCGGAGAACTGCGGTAAAAAACCCAAACAGCTTGAACGGGATACCGAACGTGACAACTTCATGTCCGCGCAAGAGGCGGTGGAGTATGGTTTAATCGATAACGTCTTAACCAAAAGTTTTAACTAAGGCAATTCATGGTTCGAGATATAGTTATCTATCCGGATAAACGCCTCAAATTGATCTCCCGTGAAGTCACCCAATTTGATGCCTCTTTGCATGCTCTACTCGATGATATGTACGATACCATGATCTCCAAAAAGGGGGTAGGGCTAGCCGCCATTCAGGTGGGAGTTAATCTTCGTGCCTTAATTATCAATATCCCTGAAGAGGAGAGCGATGCCCAACCCAAAGAGAATACCTTGGAGATTATTAACCCACTATTTATTGAAAAGTCTGGCAAAGAGAAACACCAAGAGGGGTGTTTGAGCATTCCTGGGGTCTACGAGGACATTGAACGTGCCAAACATGTCAAGATTGAGTACCAAGACCGTTTTGGTAACCAGCATACCATTGAAGATAATGACTTTTTAGCCGTTGCCATTCAACATGAAATTGACCATCTTGATGGCAAAGTTTTTATTGAAAAACTCTCCATCCTCAAACGTAAAAAGTTTGAAAAAGAGTGGAAGAAACGACAGAAAAATACCCTCTAAAGCGATCTCCCCGCCCGTATCCCACTCACCCATGCAAAGTGGAGGTTAAACCCTCCACGATCCCCATCCACATCCAACACCTCGCCGGTAAGATATAATCCCTTATGCAATCGTGACTCCATCGTACGAGCATCCACCTCACGCGTATCCACCCCACCTGCAACCACCTCTGCCCCATTGAAGCCTCGGCTACCATTGATGGGTATAACAAAGGCTTTGATCTGATCGACAATGGCATCAATCAAAGAGGTCTCCCGTGCCAAATCCCCCACACACTTACCGCTCAACCCCAAGGGCTCTAAAATGGGTAGGGTTAATCGCTTGTTAATAAAGCCTTCCAACCAAAGAGGTAGAGGTTTTGGACTCTTTTTCTTCAAACTTTTTCGCATTACTGCACAAAGTTGTTCACAGCTTATTTTGGGCATAAGATCAATTTCCAACTCCACCACAGGGGTGTGAATAAGTTTATTCACAGCCCAACGACTGATATCTAAAATCACCAACCCTGACACCCCATAGGAGGTGAAAAGTAGATCACCTTGACGCATAATAGTGGAGTTATTCACTACTATTTTCACCCGACTCTCCACCTTAACTCCCGCCATCTTTTTAAGGTTTTTCACCGGTGAACAAAGTTGTACCAACGACGGGAAAGGAGCAAAAATTCGATGTCCAAGAGTCTGGGCAAACTTCGCACCAAGCCCACAACCTCCGAGCTGAGGAGAAGACTTGTGTCCAGTGGCAATTACCACCTTATTCACTTTTTCACATCCCAAAGCATGGTGAATTTCATAGCCCCTTTTAATCTTATTCACATGGCTAACTTCGCATTCAGAAAAGATTTTCACCCCAAGTTGTTCACATTCAAACAAAAGCAGATCAACCACCGAAATTGCCTGAAGTGAAAGGGGGAAAACCTTCCCCTCTTTGCCCTCAATCAACTCCAATCCAACGGTGCGAAAAAATTTTTTAATCTCCGGATACCCAAATCCCTCCAAGACTTCTGCCACAAATTTTGGATGATGTGAATAAAATCTTTCAGGGGTAGGGCGTTGATTGGTAATGTTGCATCGCCCATTACCTGTTGCCAAAAGCTTCTTGCCCACTTTATTGTTTTTCTCTAAAATTAATACCTTTTTACCCCGTCGAGCCGCCACAATGGCCGCTACCAATCCACTTGCTCCTGCTCCGATAATGATTACATCGTATACCACTTCATTCTCTTTATTCATCCAACGCCTCTGGTAATATAAAAAAGATCTCCATCTAATCTTGATCCAAAATTTTTATTCACTATTATACCACACCTTAAACAACCATCTGCTATAACCCCCTAAAACAAAAATAAGGAGTCAAGATGTCAGCATTGGTAGAGTTTGCAATGTTTCCAACGGATAGTACCGAGAGTAAAAGTGAATTTGTGGCGAAGGTTCTGGATATTGTTGATCAGAGTGGATTAACATATCAGTTGACCCCCATGGGAACCATTATCGAAGCCAAAACCGTTGGAGAGGTCTTTGCAGTGATTGAGAAAGCCTACGAAATTTTAGGGCAGGAGAGCAACCGCATCTACTCCGCAATCAAAGTCGATTATCGCAAAGGAAGCGTGGGGCGACTCCACCAAAAGGTACGCTCCGTGGAAGCCAAATTGGGACGAACATTAAACAGCTAAGTTTCGCTATAATACGCCAAAAATTTTTGGAGTGTAGAATGATGTGTGTTGAAAAACTGCTCAAGTTCTTTTTGGCGATGGCACTGGGCATTGTCATGATGCTGGCTGCAACGGGTGCAATTAAAGCAGCGTTTCTGTTGCAACTGATTATTATGGTGATACTGATCAGCAGTGGATTCACTGGTTTTTGTTATCTGGGGAAAGTTCTTGGTTCTGCATTTCCACCATGTGAGGAAAAAAAATAATGGCAACCATTTCGTATAAAGAGGCTGGGGTAGATATTGATGCAGGAAACAACTTTGTGGAGGCGATCAAAGCCGATGTCAAATCGACGTTTGATAAGAATGTAATTGGTGGAATTGGCTCATTTGCAGGAGCCTATGCCCTGCCAACAGGCTATAAAGAGCCGGTCCTTCTCTCCGCAACCGATGGGGTGGGGACCAAGCTTAAACTGACCATTGAGAGTGGACGGTTTGATACCGTAGGGATTGATCTTGTTGCCATGTGTGTGAATGATCTCATCTGCAACTTTGGAACCCCCATGTTTTTCCTTGACTACTATGCCACCGGTAAGCTTGTCCCCAAAAATGCCAAAGATGTGGTAGCCGGCATTGCCGAAGGGTGTCGACGAAGTGAGTGTGCCTTGGTTGGTGGAGAGACCGCGGAGATGCCAGGGATGTACAGCAATGATGATTTTGATCTTGCCGGCTTTGCTGTGGGAATTGCGGAACGAAGCGAGATGGATACCCTAAGCAACGTTCAAGCAGGACAGGTAATCATCGCCCTACCAAGCTCCGGCGTACACTCCAATGGTTATTCACTGGTGAGAAAACTCTTTTTTGAAAAACTGGGCATGAGCTTGGATGATGAGTTCAATGGAAAATCACTTATCGATACCCTCCTCACCCCAACACGAATCTATGTCAAAGAGTTTAAAGCCAACCGAGACAAGATCAAAGCCCTTGCCCACATTACAGGCGGGGGGATTGTAGAGAATCTTCCCCGTGTCCTACCTGAGGGGATGCGTGCAAAGATCAACAAAGAGGCGATTCGCATCTTGCCCATCTTTGAGTTTATGGCACAACATGTTGAAGAGGAAGAGATGTTTAGAACCTTCAACATGGGAGTAGGGATGGTTCTAGTGGTGGAGAGTACTGATGCCCAAGCGGTGTGTGATGCAACCGATGGATACATTATTGGCGAGATTATTCAAGGAGAGAAGGGGGTAGATCTGATCTAATTCCTCTTTTTACCTCTAAGTGTGGGGATTTCTACTCACACTTAATATTCTTCATGCTTTTATACAATTTTTTTGATGATCTTTTTACCTAAAAAATATATTTCTGATATAATACTTTATTAAAATAAATTATGGAAAGTAATTATGAAACTAACACTACGACAGATGGAAATCTTTTTAAATGTTGTACGAGAGGGGCATCTTACCAATGTTGCCAAAGCGATGGGGCTAAGCCAATCTGCTATCTCTATGTCCATTAAAGAGTTAGAAAATATCTTAGGCTCTCCCCTCTTTGATCGTATCAATAAAAAACTAATTCTCAATGAGATGGGACGCTCCTTTGAAAAAGAGATCGCCCCCATTATTAAAAAGCTCAATGATATTGAGTTTGAGTTTAAAAACACGGTGAACAAAGGGATGATTCGAGTAGGGGCAAGCACCACCATTGTGGACTACCTCATGCCTCCTATTATCTGCAGTTACATGAACAACTATCCCGATGTCAAAGTGGGGCTCAAAGAGGGCAACACCCAACACATTGTGGAGTTGATTAAAAGCGGAGAAATTGATGTGGGCTTTATCGAAGGCTTAGTCAATGATCCAGAGATTATCAAAGAGGTTATTGGGGTTGATGAATTAATTGTGGTTACCACCGATACCTCCTTGAATAAGCCCTGTTTTATCGATACCTTACAGGATAAAAAATGGGTTCTCAGAGAAGAGGGGTCCGGCACACGGGATGTCTTTTTGGATTACATCAAAGATAAGGTGGATCACATTAATATCTTCTTAGAACTCGGTCACACTGAATCGATCAAATCCTTACTAATGAACCACCAGTGTCTCACCTGTATCTCTAAGATATCGGTCAAAAGTGAGATCAAAAACAATAAACTCATTCGGGTTCCACTTAAAAACTTTGAGTGTAAACGTAACTTCTTAATGATCTACCACAAAGATAAGTATCAGAGTGAACTTTTTGAGAAGTTCATCTACTTCACCAAAACGATGATCCGTCAGATGCTTGAAGATAACCGATAGGCTTTAGCGTACTCTTCAGGGTAATTCAGATTCCAAAACTTTTTGGAGTCCTCACAAAACACCTCACGACACGCCACCGCATCCAAAAGATGCCCAAGGCGGTGCTCTCCTCGAAGAAGATGCTCTTTAGCAACCGGTAAAATACTCGATCGATAGATGCCACACAGAGGCTCTCGCCCATGCAATGAGCGTGCCACAATTACATCATCTCCCTCTTGTGCTTCCCCATAGAGACGATGAATTAAGACCCTATCCACAAAAGGAGCATCCACACTCACGACAAATAACTCCTCCACGCTCAACAACTCAAACGCAGAGACCAATGCCACCAAGGGTGAAGATTGAGGATATCGATCCATAATCAATCGAGGATTAAAATCAAATTTTTCCTCTTTGGTAGCAATATAGACCTGATCAAAAAAACCCTCCAACCGTCGATACTGATACTCTGCCAATGAGCCATACCCCCCAAACGGGAGCAGAGCTTTATCCTCTCCCATGCGGGAGCTCTTTCCTCCTGCTAAGAGCAACGCAACCCAACTCATAAGTTATCTGCCACCCACTCAATCACACCGTTGGCGAGTTTACGTCCATATTTTGCCGACTGTTTATCATTGACCAAGACCACCACCACATAGAGCTGTCCACTCATCCCTTCAACGTATCCCGCAATGTTGGCAACATGTTTAATGGTTCCTGTCTTCATCCATGCTCGACCGTACACCGTACTGTTATGAAAACGCCGTTTGATGGTTCCATCAACCCCTGCAATTGAGAGGGTCTGTCTCCAACGTAACCCGTAGTGCCTCTCCGCATGTATCAAAAGTTTTGCCAAGACTTTCGCGGTTAAACGGGATTTTCGAGAGAGCCCCGATCCATTGGCAACAAAAACGCTGTTGGGCTCAACAATGCCATAGCGTCCTAAGATCTTCTCTATCGCTTTACGCCCCTTAAACGTTGTACTTGGCAACGCATAATAGTTTGCTCCTAAGGTTAGTAAAAGCTGTCGAGCCATTAGGTTATTACTCTTTTTAGCAATGGTTGCAATAACCTCCTCAAGGGGAGGGGAGTAGTGTGAGAAAAGGTAGGTCGCTTTTGCCGGAGTCTTTTTAAGCTTGAGCGTCCCTTTAAACGTAATGCCTTCCTTTTTCATTGCATCTTTAAGGGCATAATAAAACGACTTATATGGTTTGGTGACGACCTTGCAGATGGTACGTTTACCACACCGCTTTGAGAGTCGTCCTGAGAGGGTAATAATCGATTGAGACCCCTTCTCTTGGATGCTTACCTTTGGCCATGCTCGTCCCCGACGACACGAGCCATTGACGGGACGAATTTTATTCACCACCTTATAGCTCCAATCAGGAATATCCCGCTGAATTTTCACATGCTTGCCTGCAGTGGTTACGCAAATGGTGCTTTTTCGTTCATTAAACATCAAGGCATCGGGCATAGCATTATAGGGGCTGTACGTATTCTTATCAAACCTTGAACTGTTTTGCGAAGGAACTTTAAAAATAGTTCGATCAATTACAATGTTTCCCAATACTTTCCGAATACCTGCTGCATGTAACTGAGCGACAATCTCATCAAGATCGGCGGTTTTAAGGGTAGGATCCCCTGAAGCTTTTACCACAATATCCCCGTGCAACACCCCTTTGCGAAGGTATCCCGTATGGAAAAACTTGGTCTCCCAACGAAAATCATACCCCAACCCCAAAAGCGATGCGTAGGTGGTTAGAACTTTAACAACCGAAGCCGGAACACGTTTAACCTCAGCATTCCACGATGCTACCGGTTCAGGATTGTCGATCTCTTGAACATAGATACTGTAGTTCTCGCTAGAGATAGGGTAGGGCTCAACCACTTGAGAGAGTCCAAGGGGCAATAGATTGTTGGCAAAAAGATTGAGCGAGAGGAGAAAAAATCCAATAAGGAGTGGGAGTTTTTTGCGCATAAAATACCTTTATCACAATGTTAATAACGGATAATAATCTAATTTCACTTTAAGTTAACCGATATTTCGGTCTTTAGGAGTGATTCAAAAAATTTCTAAGAGGATGCGTTACCAAGTAGATCGATTGAGACCAAACAACACACCTAAACACGCTTAGGTGCATTGAGAGAATTCATTATTTTGCAGCGTTTTTCTTGTCCCGTTGTGTTCGTCGTCGCTCCACAGGGTCAAGGGCTTTTTTCCGAATACGAATGGACTCTGGTGTGATCTCGATGAGCTCATCATCCTCAATCCACTCCATGGCTGCCTCCAAGGTCATGATGCGTGGTGGCACCAACTTGATCGCATCATCCGCACCACTGGTACGCATGTTGGTAAGCTGTTTTCCTTTGAGTGGGTTGACCTCTAGATCCCCTGGGCGTGCGGATTCACCAATGACCATGCCGTTATAGACCTTATCTTGTGGCTTGATAAACATCACCCCACGTGCCTGAAGGTTAAAGATCGAATAGGCTACCGCCTCCCCATCATCCATCGAGACCAACGCCCCAGGGGTTCGGCTCTCAACCGTACCCGAGTAGGGACGATACTCAAGGTAGGAGTGGTTCATAATCCCCTCTCCTTTGGTATCGGTTAAGAACTCACTTCGAAATCCAATCAATCCCCGTGCAGGAATCTCAAACTCCAACCGCACCGTACCATCGGGCATGGGGGTCAGTGAGGTCATATTGGCTTTTCGTTTTCCCAACTTCTCAATGGCGACCCCTTGGAACTCTTCAGGGACATCGACGACCAAATGCTCAAAAGGCTCCATCTTCACGCCATTGACCTCTTTGGTAACAACCTCAGGACGTGCGAGTAAGAACTCAAACCCTTCACGTCGCATATTTTCCGCCAAAATTCCAATCTGCAACTCACCCCGTCCTGAGACTTTAAATGAGGCATCTCCCATGGGCTCCATTCGCATGGCAATGTTGGTCTCCATCTCTTTTTCAAGACGCTCTTTGATCTTATTGGAGGTCACATGTTTCCCTTCCGTTCCCGCTAAAGGTCCATCGTTAACCGACATAATAACCGAAAGCGTGGGCTCTTCAACATGCATGGGGTCAAGGGCTACAGGATTGGTTTTATCACAAATGGAATCTCCTACATCAATATCACTAAACCCTGCAATGGCAACAATATCGCCCGCTTCTGCCTCCTCAATCTCAATACGATCTAAGCCTTTAAAGCCAATCAATTTTGAAACCCGAGACTTACTCTTCTCCCCAGAGGCTTTGACCAAGAGATACTCTTCTCCCTTTTTCACTTTACCATTAAAGATACGGGCAATCCCAATACGCCCCACAAAGTTATCCGAATCCAGCGTAAAGACCTGTGCTTGGGTATCATTCTCAGGTGACCCTTGCGGATAGGGAACATGCTCAATAATCGCATCAAAAAGAGGGGTCATGTCTCTGTTTTCATCCTCCATCTCCCACTTGGCATACCCGTCCCGTGCTGCGGCATAGAGAACCGGAAACTCCAACTGATCTTCATTCGCATCAAGGGCAACCAAAAGATCAAAAACCTCATCCATGACACGATCAGGATCGGCACCATCTTTATCAATCTTGTTGATCACCACTACCGGAATCAGCCCAAAACCGATCGCTTTTTTCAAAACAAACTTGGTCTGAGGCATCACCCCCTCTTGGGCATCAACCAGCAACAAAACCCCATCAACCATCTTTAAAACACGTTCAACCTCTCCACCAAAGTCAGCGTGACCAGGGGTGTCAATAATATTAATCTTGTGATCCCCATAAGTAATGGCAGTGTTTTTAGAGAGAATGGTAATTCCTCGCTCTTTTTCAATGGCATCCGAGTCCATGGCACGCTCTTGCACCTCTTGATGCGCTGCGTAGGTTCCGCTCTGTTGAAGCAACTGGTCAACCAGCGTTGTCTTTCCATGGTCGACGTGTGCAATAACGGCAATGTTTTTGATTTTTTGCATTAATGTAGTTCCTAATTGTATAAATAAATTACGCGAATTATATCCAAAAGAGTTTAGTATAATATTTTGGTTATAATATAGCCATACTATTTTTTGGGAGTTTCAATGGAAGTGATACTTAAACACCATACCCCGCTAGAGGTCTGTGCCCATGCCATACGGACCTGTTGGCAGAGTTTTGAGAAGAGTGATCAAGGGGGTGAAAAAGACAAAGCTTTAATCGATCGAGTAGGTAATAAATATAAGCATGCTTCAACCTTAGAGCATCTCGTCTACACCTTTTACATCCAAGGAATCTCTCGTGCCCTGCTTCAAGAACTTGCCCGCCACCGCATGGCAAGCCTCAGCGTTAAAAGTACCCGTTATACCCTCAAAGAGCTTAAAAATCGGGATCCTTTTAGTGAAACAAACCACCAAGAAGCATCGGAATTTCTTGTTCTTACGGGCAACAGTATGGTCGATACCGCCTCCATTCAGGCGCTTAATAACCTGCAACGTATTTTGCAATCCGGTGTATCTAATGATCTTGCTAAATTCTGCTTACCTGAAAGCTACAAAACAGAATTAACTTGGACAATTAATGCTCGATCTTTACAAAACTTTTTAGAACTACGCAGTAACAAAAGCGCCCTGTGGGAGATACAACGCCTAGCAATGCAAGTATATCAAGCGCTTCCTACGGAGCATCAGTATCTTTTTCAAACACATATACAAACATAAAAAAACATGAATTGATATAATTTTCATAGAAATAACCATATTTGAAAATTCTACGGGCAATGTATAATGGTTTTATAAAAAGTTATGTTATACTTATATAATTTTTATTAAAAAATACAAGGAGATTAATAATGAAATTAAAAAGTTCGATTATTGCAATGTTGGCACTGAGCAGTATCAGTTTTGCAGGTGGAGATATTGGTGGAGTAACCACCTTTGAAAATGATGATTACGTAGCGGCAGAAGCTGCAGCGGAGGTTTATGCAGCAGAGCCTGTCATGGAGGAGTCTATGGGAGATAGCATCTCAATGGAAGATTCTATGTCAATGGGAGATGCAACCATTGTCGAAGAGGAACCGATGATGATGGAGTCTACCTCTTATGAAGCGCCCGCTGAAACCTATGAAGCACCTGCCGAAACCTATGAAGCACCTGCCGAAACTTACGAAGCACCCGCTGAAACCTATGAAGAGACAGAAACAACCTATGAAGCACCTGCTCAAAACTATGAGGAGACAACAACAACTTATGAAGCACCCGCTCAAAGCTATGAGGAGACAACAACAACTTATGAAGCACCTGCTCAAAGCTATGAGGAGACAACAACAACCTATGAAGCACCTGCTGCTGCGGTTACAACCACTACCACAACTGTTGCTCCCGTTCAAACAACCACTACTACAACAAATGTAGCACCTGTTGCTGCGATTAAAAAAGACGTTACTCCTACTCCCGTACCTCCTGTTATGACCAAGAGTGCGGTACCTGGAAACTTCTACGTAGGGGGTGCACTTGCAACCATGGCAGCACGAAGCAACTGCGATGGAGATCGTGTTAATCTCTTTAGTAATGAAGATGGTCAAGATCGACAAACAGGATTAACAGGAATTATCGGATACGACTTTATGAACTATCTTGGCGCTGAATTAAGAGCCTCTTTAGCCGTAGCGGGAGAAGAAGATGGTAATGAAAAAATGCAACAGTACGGTATCTACCTCAAACCTAACTATGATGTTACCGATGCTATTAACCTCTATGGTCTCTTAGGATACTCTAGCGTTAATATGTCAGACTGTTTCCTACTTCCCAATGCTGATCCCGACAATACCAACTCTGGATTCTCTTATGGGGCTGGTCTTGATTACGGTGTAACTGAGAATATCTCTGTCTTTACAGATATCGTTAACTACCTCAGAGATGATGACAAAGATTCAACTTGGGGTACCAATATTGGTCTTAAGTATAACTTCTAAGCGTTATACTCAAGTCAATCATCATTCACAATCACTTGACCAAGCCAACGCTTGGTCAAGATATCCATTTCTCAACCCTTAATCTAGTCAGCCACATTTTTAAAATATCTCTAAGAATTTTCATTTCAAGTTTTTAAACATATTTTAAAATTTAAATGGGGACAATTTTGCGACTACTATTAACTCTTTTACTACTTCTAACATCACTCTACTCAACACGTCTTGAAGAGCAACTTCAACAGAAGATAACCTATGAGTCAAGCATACTCAAAACACTCTACAGCATGAACATGGGAAAACCTCTCTGGATAGGGCACGCTAAAAACCTGCATGCCTTAACCCAAGCAATTGGACAACCCTACTACAATTACAAACAGAAACGCTTTGAGCTTGATACCATTGAAGAGTATATCTATCTCTTACATAACAACATGGATCCCAATCAAAACAGTGAAGAGCTTGCAAAACTGGACATTGCACTCACTAAAAGCTACATTGATTTGGTCAACTTCATTGTGCTCAGTGATGTGAATTGGGACCAAGTTTTACAAAAACTCGCTGCACTCAAAGAGAGCAAAGACATCAGTGCCAACTGGGAGATGGTACGCAAAACCCCCCCCTCTGTAGACCGTCTTTTTAATGCCTTGGTTCACCAAAATATTCCAGAGTTTCTACACTCCCTCACTCCCCTACAAGATCGTCATCAAGATCTCATCAATGCACTCTATTTCTATCAAAGCATTCAGAATTTACCCAAAGTTCACTACGGAGAAGATCTTGCCTACGGCGACCGAGACCGACGTATTGTTGAAGTTAAAGCGCGTTTAGCCTTCAGTGGTGATTTCCCTCGCCAAGCCACCTACAGTGATCTTTTTGATGATCAACTCAAAGATGCCCTCTACAGCTATAAAGATCGCTTTAATCTTGAACAAAACGGTCTTATTGACAAGATCACCATCTACTACATGAACAAACCCATTAAGCTTTTAATTGATGAGATTATTACCAATCTTGACAAGCTCAAGGTCTTTCCCGACAAGTTTCCGGATGAGTTTATCATGGTTAACATCCCTGATTTCCGCATGGATTATTATAAAGATGGTCGCTCCATTCTTAGCATGAATGCGGTTGTGGGGCGTGATGAACGTCCTACCCCTATCTTTGCAAGCAACATGACCTACCTTGAACTTAATCCCAATTGGAACATCCCAGAGAACCTTGTACGACGGGATCTAATTCCTGCACTCATAGAGAATCCCCAATACCTTAAAGAGCACAATATTCATGTCTTTAAAGGGTGGGGCAAGAAAGCTAAAGATCTGCAAGCAACGTTTAGCGTAGACAAACTTCTCCCCTACCAAGATCCCAAAGCGGGTCATATTCCTTACCGTTTTGTACAGTATCCAGGCGATGACAATGCCCTTGGACGCGTTAAATTTATGTTTCCCAACAAGTACTCCGTCTACCTTCACGATACCGACAACAAAGAGTTGCTTACCCGACGCTATCGTGTCTACAGCTCAGGGTGCATGCGTCTGCAGTATCCCTTTAAACTCCTTGAGGCACTCCAACCCCGTCTCAAGGCAACCCCTGAACAGATCCAACAGTACCTAGAGAGTGGTAAGACTAAGGTTCTGCGCTTTAAAAAGAAACTGCCGGTACAAACCGTTTACTTCACGGTCTTTCAACGCAATGGAAAGATCTATTTTAGAAAAGATATCTACGGGTACGACAAGTTTATCCAAGAGTCCATTCACGCCCCAGAACCGGACGACAGCACACTGCTTTATTAATCTCCATCACCACCCCCCTCCTACGGTGGAGGAGAGAGACCTCTTACCGCACGCCTATATCAAAACTTTTCACATCCTATTCCCGTGAAGCAAACCGAATTCGTTGCGCATGGGTAATGGCAATCGCCATTGCATCGGTAATGTCCAAAGGACGAATATCCTGCTTTAACTTAAGAATACGCTTAACCATAAAAGCTACTTGCTCTTTGGTTGCTTTACCATTCCCTGTGATTGCTTTTTTTACTTGCAGAGGGGTATACTCCGCATAGTTCCCCACACTCCAAAGTATTTTTAAGCACAAAGCCCCCCGAAATTGCGCCAATTTAAGCACTGTTTTTGGATTATGGGCATAAAAGATATCTTCAATTGCCACCTCATCCACAACATGATTGGTTAAAATTAGATCAATTCCTTTAGTCATTTCTAATATTTGTGCCTTTAATTGATCTTTCTTAAATTTAAGCAAACCCCCCTCAAGAAGGGTATACTTTTCACCCTCTAATTCCAGTATGCAATAGCCTAAATTTCGGGTTCCAGGGTCAATTCCTAAGATTTTCATTCACACCTTTGTTCACAAAGTGAATAACTTAATTCACTGCTTTCTATACCGTATTTTAGCCAACTTTAGATAATATTCACAGGAATATTCACATTAAGCATGGAAGAGCAATGGACATTGGAAATAAAGTATTAAAAAAACTTCAGCAAGAGATAAGCGAAAAAGAGTGGGAACACTACTTTAAAGCCCTACAATACGATGCAAAAAACTCCCGCAGTGATATTGCCCAATTTTATGCCTCCAATATCCTTATTGCCAAATGGATCAAAACCAAACACCATAAAAAAATTGCCCACTTTTTTGAGCTTGAAAATGGGGTAAAACCGCAAGTAATTATCTCCGTAGATAGGGGCTCAAAGGGCACTCTAAATAGCAATAATTCACCCCTTGAAAGTGAGGTTAAAAACCAGAGTAAAAGCACCATTTTAAACCCCTCTTTTACCTTTGAAAGCTTTATTATTGGGGATTCTAACCAGTTTGCCTACACCACCGCCAAAAGCGTTGCTGAAAAGCCTGGAGCGCTCTACAATCCCCTCTTTCTCTACGGGGGAGTAGGCTTGGGAAAAACGCACCTCATTCAAGCCATTGGTAACTACCAAATTGCCCGTGGGAAAAAGGTCATCTATACCACCTTTGAACAGTTTATGAATAAGTTTACTTCTCACCTCCGTTCACAGACCATGGACCGCTTTCGGGAGCACTTTCGAGAGTGTGATCTCCTGCTCATTGATGACATTCAGTTCCTCTCCCGCAAAGAGCAGACCCAAGAGGAGTTTTTTCACACCTTTAATGAGCTTCATCAAGCCAATAAACAGATTGTAATCACATCAGACCGTCAACCCAACAAAATTGCGGGGCTTGTTGACCGTCTTCGAAGCCGTTTTGAGTGGGGATTAATGGCGGATATCCAACCCCCTGGGCTCGAGACAAAAATTGCCATTATTCAAAAAAAATGTGAGATCGATGGGATCAATCTTAACCGTGATATTATCAATTTTTTGGCCGCCAATATGGGGAATAATATCCGTGAAATTGAGGGGGCAATTATCAAGCTTAATGCCTACAGTGGATTGATGAATCAGAAGCTTACACTCGAATTTGCCCAGAACGTTATTCGCGATCAACTTGCCGAAAAACAGGCAAACATCACCATTGATGATATCGTACGTTTGGTCTCACGAGAGCTCAATGTCAAGCTCTCAGATATCAAGTCAAAAAAGCGAACCCGAGACGTGGTGAGTGCTCGACGCATAGCCATCTATCTTGCTCGTAATCTCACCCCCAACTCCATGCCTCAAATTGCCCTCTATTTTGGCATGAAAGATCATACCGCAGTTAGCCATGCCATGAAAAAAATCAAAGAGATTATCAAAAGCGATGAGAACTTCAAAGTACAACTTGAAGAGTTATCCAACAAAATGAACTACAACAAATCGCAGATTGATTAAAATAAAGATATAATCTCTCACGTGAAAAGATGTGAAAAAAAAGTGGTAAATTGGGCACATGGTAACTGCCCTATTTTTCGGTAGTTCAGAAGGGTTATTCACATTTTCACATAGACCTACTACTACTACTACTTATTATTTAAAATAAAAGAAGAAAAAATCAGAGGACAATTACAATGAAAATTTGCGTAACAAAACAACTCATCGAATCCATACTTATCAACCTCCAACCCTTCCTTGAGAAAAAGGATGCCTCACAGATAACCTCGCATGTCTACATTGAAGCGAAAAATAACCGTTGTACACTAAAAGCAACGGATTCAGAAATCGGATTGCTTATTAGCACCGATCAAATTACGATTGAAGATGAAGGAACCATCACCACCAATGGAAAAAAGCTTTTAGAGATTGTTCGCATTTTAAAAGACGATGAGATTATTCTAGAAGAACTGCATGAGAATATTCAAATTCGTCAAGGAACCTCTAAGTTTAAACTTCCCATTTTCAATTTTCAAAACTTTCCCTCTTTTCCTCAACTTGATAACAAGTCCCAAATATCACTCAACTCCACAGCACTGATTAAAGCATTGCGCAATATCTCTTCGGCTATTGATAATAACAACCCAAAGTTTGAACTCAACGGAGCGCTCTTGAACATTAAAACCCATCAAACCCATCTAGTGGGTACCGATACACGTCGACTCGCAGTTGCAACCATCCCCAATCAAAGCCATGAACAACTCTCCATCATCATTCCTAAAAAAGCAATTATGGAGATTCAAAAACTTTTCATCGACCAAATTAATATCTACTACGACGAAACCAATTTAATCATTCAAAACGATTACTACTACTTTTTTAGCCGTTTAATCAATGGGAAATTCCCTGATTATGAACGCATCATCCCCAAAGAAACACAACATGCAATTACTCTCCCCAAACAAGAGATGCTAGAATCGATTAAACTTATTACAACCATCTCCCAAGAGATCAAGATTTTATTCACCCCCAACGTAATTATCTTTAAATCTTTAACCCCCGACAATATTGAAGCCAAAACTGAACTTCACTCGCCTACCCCACTAAGTGAAACCTTTGAACTCAATGTGAACAGTCGTTATCTTTTAGATTTTATTGCTCAAGTAGAGGGAGAAAATTTTGAAATTCTACTGAATGAGCCCACTTTACCGTTTATTTTAAAGGATAAAAAATTTATAACGGTTATAATGCCAATAATTATTTAACAGCAAGGATAACGATCGATGACAAACAGACAGACAAAGTACATATTTGTAACGGGTGGCGTACTCAGTTCACTTGGCAAAGGGATTACCGCTGCAAGTATTGGAACGCTTCTAAAGCATGCTGGCTTTAGAGTAGGGGTTTTAAAACTTGATCCCTACATCAACGTTGACCCTGGTACCATGTCTCCTTTAGAACATGGAGAAGTTTTTGTTACCAAGGACGGTGCTGAAACCGATTTGGATCTGGGACACTATGAACGATTTTTGGATAACGCATTAACCCAAAACAATAACTTTACCACTGGACAAATTTATAAAACCGTCATTGAGAACGAACGACAGGGAAAATATTTAGGAAAAACGATTCAAATTGTTCCTCACATTACCACCGAAATCAAAGAGCGTATTATCCTTGCCGGAGAGACCAAAGATATCCTAATTGTTGAACTCGGAGGCACCACCGGAGATATGGAAGGGATGCCCTTTCTTGAGACCATTCGTCAAATGAAACATGAGCTTGGGGGTACCAATGTGATGAACATTCATGTCACCCTCTTGCCCTACATTCGAACTGCCGGAGAGATTAAAACCAAACCCACCCAACACTCGGTTCAAGAGCTTCGTCGTATTGGGATTACCCCTCAAATGTTAATCTTGCGCAGTGAAACCCGTATTCCTACGGATATTCGTCGGAAAATTGCCTACAGCTGTGACGTTGAAGAGAACTCTGTTATCGAAGCGATTGATGCCCCTACCATCTACGAGGTTCCGCTTAACTTCTTGGCACAAGATATCCTTGTCCCTATCGCTAAACAGCTCGAATTGGGCGAATTGAAGCCTAATATGCAACGTTGGGAGGATCTGGTCAAAAAAATTATTGAACCGAGTCAACGTACCACCATAGCGTTTGTGGGAAAATACCTTGATCTCAAAGAGTCTTATAAATCACTGACCGAAGCCCTCATTCATGCCGGAGCCAACTTGGACACCAAGGTGGAGATTAAGTGGGTCGATAGTGAAAAAGTTGAAAACAATGGTGCTAAAAAATATCTGGTGGATTGCGATGGCGTTTTGGTTGCCGGTGGTTTTGGTGAACGTGGGGTAGAGGGAAAGATTCAATCGATTCAATACGCACGTGAAAACAATATCCCTTTTTTAGGCATCTGCTTGGGCATGCAACTGGCAATGGTTGAATTTGCTCGAAACGTATTGGGGCTTGAGGAGGCGACCTCCGTTGAGTTTGATCCTGAGACAAAAGAGCCCATTATCTACCTCATTGATGAGTTTATTGACGCGGGGGGAGCTAGACAGATTCGTACCACTACCTCTCCCATGGGTGGAACCTTGCGTTTAGGAGAGTATGAGTGTCATACCAAAGAGGGATCTCATCTTCGTGAAGCTTATGGTGCCTCCACCATTTTTGAACGTCATCGACATCGCTATGAAGCAAATCCTACCTACCGTGAACGTTTTGAAGCCAAAGGGATGGAGGTTACGGGTGAATCCGATGGATTAATTGAAGCGGTTGAAGTTCGTGATCATCCTTGGTTCTTAGGTGTACAGTTCCATCCAGAGTTTACCTCACGCTTGCAGAGTCCTAACCCCTCTATCTTAGCTTTTGTTCGTACCGCACTGACTCATGTACCATCCTCCGAGTGATACGGGTGCGTATGCTCCCATTAATTTTTCTGCTATTGAGAGGCAATTAGCCTCCCGTTTTGTCAAAGAGGGATTTTTGGGTTTAGCCGACCTCCCTGACCCCTCCACGTTTAAGGACATGGATCGTGCCACAAAACGAATTGTCCAAGCCATTCACGGGGGTGAAAAAATTATTCTTATTGGGGACTACGATGTGGATGGCGTTGTCTCGACGACTTTAATGAAGCTCTTTTTTGAAGAGATTGGGGTAGAGCTTGAGTGGATTATTCCTAACCGTTTTCGTGACGGTTATGGGCTATCCCCAACACTAATCTCACGCATTCAAGAGTACGACCTTGCCATTACCGTGGACAATGGTATCGCTTCCGTTGAAGCAGCGGAACTCTGTAAAGTGCATCAGGTTGATCTTATTATTACCGATCACCACCTGCTTCCTGAGCGACTTCCGGATGCTTATGCGATCATAAATCAAAAACAGACCGACTGCAATTTTCCCTACGAAGAGGTGTGCGGTGCGCAGATTGCATGGTACCTGATTGCCTCTTTGAACCGTACGCTTGCAACCGGAATTGATACCCGCAATTACCTTACGTTGGTTGCCATTGCTATTATTGCGGACATGATGCCCTTGCAACATATTAACCGTACCATGGTGATCGCAGGGCTTAAAGGGCTCTCAAAAGCACGCTATCCTGCCATAAAGAGCTTTTTAGAGCGTCTGGATAGGGTAACCCTTAGTGCGGAGGATATCGCCTTTCAAATCGCTCCTGTGCTTAACAGTGCGGGTCGTATGGATGATGCAAAGTGGGCCGTGGCGTTTCTCTTAAGTCGAAACGTTCATGATGCACGTGTTCGTCTGGATCGTTTAGTTGGTTTTAATGAGGAGCGAAAACGTATTGAACAAGAGATAACCAAGAAGGCAATGGCAATGGTGAATCCAGCAGATGCGGTGATTGTGGTGGCAGGTCAAGGGTGGCATGAGGGGGTAGTGGGTATTGTAGCCGCACGGCTAGCCCGTCACTATGAAAAACCGACCATTGTCCTAACCGAAGGAGAGAATGGCGAGCTAAAGGGGAGTGGTCGAAGTTTTCACGCCTGTAATCTTTTTAAGATTACTCAAGCCTCTCGATCACTTCTAAGTAAATTTGGGGGGCATCATGCTGCCATCGGTCTCTCTTTGCCTGCCCTAAATTTGGTCCCGTTTACCACAGCCCTTCAAGAGAACTATCGTGCGCAAAACTACCCTTTAAATCCCTTTGATCCTGATATTTTGGGCTGTTTACGTTTTGTGGAGGTTACGCCCTCTCTGATCGCCATGATGAAACAGTACGAACCTTACGGACAGGGGAATCCTCGTCCTAAATTTATAAGTCGTGGAATAAGGATCGATGAGGTGACGGTTATGGGAAAAGAGAAAGAACACCGTCGTTTTTCCTTGCATCAAGATGGAGTTGTGCTTACTGCGGTACTCTTTAAAACCACGGAACGTTTTGAGGTAGGAGGCATGGTGGATCTGATCTATACCCTTCATGAGAATCATTTTAATCATCGAATCACCATTCAACTGATGATTGAGAAGATTACTCCTACTTTCACCCTTTAAAATCCTCAATTTTAGATATTTTATGTACAATTGCCTCAATAAAGACAAAAAAGGAGCAAGTTTTGGATAAGCGATGGATGCAAGAGGGCATGGAGATTATCGATGCCCATTTTAAAAATGAGGGACTATCCCGACGTGACGCAATGAAACTGTTGACTCTAGGAGGGATGGTCGGTTTAATGGGCAATGCCACGGCTTCTCCCCTTCAATCAAGTGAAGCCAGTGCCAAGATTCTTATTGTGGGAGGAGGATTAGCGGGTATTGCTACCGCAGCACGCTTGAGTCATTATCTGGAAAATCCTGATATTACTATTATTGAGCCCAATGAGTTCTCTGTCTCCTATCAAGCGGGGCAGACTTTGGTCGCAGGAGGTATTTGGGAGGATGGTGCAACCATCTATCGTACGGATGATTTTTTACCCAGTGGGGTAACCCTAATTCGGGAAAAAGCGATGATGTTTGATCCGGAGCATAACTTTGTACGAACCTCCGAAGGCAAAAAGGTAGCGTATGATTATCTGGTGGTAGCGGCTGGACTGAAATTGGACTTCTCCAAGATTGAAGGGTTGGGCATTGCTGAGACGATCACCTCACGAGGGGATGATGCCGCGGTGCGAAAAAGCGTGGGTAAAAATGGGGTAACCTCCATCTATTTTGCCAATGGGGCTGTGGATACGTGGACCAATATGCAACACTTCGTTGAGGCGGCCAAAAAAGGGAAACGGGTCAAAGGAATCTTTACGCAACCCTCTTCCCCAATTAAATGTACGGGAGCACCCAAAAAGATCATGTACCTTACCGATGCTCGTCTACGTGAAGCGGGTGTGCGGGACAATGCAAGTCTCTCCTTTTATCTCGATGGAAAAGAGCTTTTTGAGGTTCCGACATTTAAACAAGCGATTCAGTCTCAGTTTGAAGAGCGAGATATTACGTGGTTGCATCAACACAACCTTATTAAAGTCGATACGGAGTCTAAAATAGCAACGTTTGATAAGCATAAAAAAGTCAAAGCGGGTTGGGATGAAGCCCTTGAGCAGGAGGTAGAACAGGTCAAGCATGAGCGGGTGGAAGTTCCATTTGATTTTCTTCACATCACCCCCCCCATGGTAGCGGTGGAGGAGGTTGCCAACTCTCCCATTGGTTCAGACCAAGGTTGGGTGCCGGTTAATAAGGAGACCTTACAGCATACAAAATACCCCAATATCTTTGCATTGGGGGATATTGCAGGTATTCCCATGGGCAAAACAGGAGGCTCCATACGTGAACAGTATAAAGTGGTGGTAGAGAACCTTATTGCCGTTATGGAGGGAAAAGAGCCCGTTGCTAAGTATCATGGCTATACCCTATGTCCCATTATTACCAGTTTGGGTACGGTGATGTTGGCGGAGTACGATTGGCGTAAAAAACCGACCCCAACCTTTCCGCTTGATCCCACCAAAGAGCGGTGGATCTGGTGGCTTTTGGAGCTCTATTTGCTCAAACCCCTAACCCAATATGGATTGCTCTCCGGACGACTCTAAGCTACAGAAACTCTGCACGAAGTTGCCCCTTATCCACCACCTCATGGTGGGAGGCTTTGAGTGGCAACCTCTCTCGATACTCAATAATGCTTGGAATCATGTAGATGGGAAGATGTTTTTTGAGCTCAAAGATCAGCTCATTTTTAGGGATCTTGCTCTTGGCGGTATAGACCAAGACGATCTCCTCTTCGATCTCCTCATGGGGAATGCCAAAGACCGCACAGCGTTGGACCTCTTCAAGGTTGTGCAAGACCACATCCTCGATCTCTTTGGGGCTGACCCGATAGCCATTGGTCTTGATCATGTCATCAATGCGTCCCACCAGATAGAGATACCCCTCCTCATCCGCATAGACATAATCCCCTGAGGCAATGACCGTTTCATGGGGGTTGTCAATGGGGATGATTTTGCGAAGAATCTCAATCGATTTAAACCGTTTTTGGGTCTCTTGGGGGCTGTTCCAGTAGCCTTGATAGATACAGCACCCCCTGTGAATAAGTTCGCCAACCTCCTTGGGTTGACACGCCTCACCCCGCTCATTCATCACATAGATATTCACCTCAGGAATCGCCTTGCCGATGGAGGTGGGACGGCGGTGAATTTGTGCAGGATCGAGGTAGGTGCTTCGCAGGGCTTCGGTGAGTCCATGCATGGAGTAGAAGCGGGCAGGTTTGAAGTAATCATCCACTTTTTTAACCATCTTAGGGGTAATGTTGCCCCCTGAAGAGGTGATGATGCGAACATGATCGAGCTGATTGGAGGTGGGGAGGCGATGGGGATCCTCATCAAACATCTTGCCAATGTGCACGGGCATCATCGCCAGTACCGTCACTCGATCACGTAAGAGGTGGGCAAAGAAGTCACTGGGCAAGATAAATTTATGCAGTGCTAAGGTGGCGTGCACTTGCAGGGTGCAGAAGATCTGATTGAGCCCATAATCAAGGTTAAAAGAGAGGAGTCCTGAGATGATATCTTCTGATACCAACCCTAAGTAGTCCGAGACCACCCGTGCCCCCTCGGCAAGGCTCTGGTGGCTCATCATGATCCCTTTTTGTGAGCCATCACTGCCAAAACTGTAGGTGATAATGGCAGTCAGATTAGGATCAATGGTGGCATGAAAACGGGGGTTAAAACATTTGTAGATCTCCTTAAAGGAGACCAGCTCCTCGTGGAGGGGCTCAAAGGTGACAATCTTACCCTCAAAGTGGGTCTCTTGAATGTTTTTGAGTTTGGTTTTATCGGTGATAATCACCTCAATGCCCGCATCATCAATAATGTATTCGACCTGCTCAGCTTTGAGAAAGCGGGTAATGGGCACAATGATGTAGGGGGTGGAGAGCAGGGCAAGAATGGCAAGGACCTGTTGGGTATCTTTGTTGGAGTAGATACCAATCCTTGCACCTGCGGGGAGATCGAGTTGGCTAAAGTAGTTTGCCAACTTATTCACAGCCGTGAATAACGCCCCGTAGCTGAGCTGTTTTTCATTCTCAATAAGGGCAATCTTCTCAGGCACGTGGGCGTACGCCTCTTCAAGCAGGGCTCTAATGGTTGTTGACATGGTGAATCTCCTTGATACCGAGGGTCCAGATCTCATAGTTGCGATCGATAATGATGGTGGGAATCTCATCGTAGTTGAGGATTTTTTTGTAGAAAAAGCGAAGAATCTGCTCGATCTCCGCATCGCTTAAGACTTTGGAGATACCGCCCGTGAGGACAATGCTGTTGAGCAGTTCGAGTCGAAGGGTGACATGGTCATGGTGGTTCTTAGAGACCTGATAGAGCACCAAAAAGATTGCCAACTGCATCAAGATACGAGTGGCTTGTTCGCTCTGCTCTTCAAGGATATGCTCATTCACCCCAAGGTGATCAAGCAGTTCGTAGACAAACTCATTATTTTTTGCACCAAAGACCAGACTCTCACGGGACTTAAAGACCCCCAGTTTTTTAAAAACCAAACGATCGTAACCGCTCTGGGTGAGGATGTTTTTGTTCTCTATTAGATCGGTGCTGTAGTGAATGTCCGTGGTTGCTCCCCCAATATCAATGACCAAAAAGGGATCAGCAACCTCAAAGAGAGTTTTGAGTTTGGGCAGGGCATTGTTGACAATATATGGGGTGGAGTAGATCTGATTGGAGGTGAGGGCATAGAGCTCTTTGATCTCCTCTTTGCCCGTGATGTCGGCTTGGTAGAGGTTGGTGAGGTAGTGACGCAAGGGGGCTTCGTGGACTTGGAGTTTGTTGCCAATAATATTGGGCAAGATGACCAGCTCCTCAATCTTCCCCTCAAGAAAATCACGTCCCGCTTGGTTGCCCACGTAGACAATATTTTGGTAGTTGAGCTGTTGAAGGTAGTTTAAGAGATCCTCATCAAATTTGGAATCAATCCCATCAATCCCCCCTGCAATAATCACCACGTTAATGGTCTCTTTAGGGGGAGGAGACTCATTGATCTTGGCATAGAGCACGCTATCAATGATATTAATCCCTGAGTTATAAGCGATGGTGGTGGCGTATTTGATGCTAAAGAGTTGGGTGACTCCAATAATAAGGGTGCTTAATCCCCCATTAGCCGAGCTACAGATTAGCACCTCCTCTTTGGTGTAACGATCCAACATCGAGGCACAGTTGTTCATCAAGTCTTGATAGATGCTGATGTCAAAATTACGAAAATATTGTGCCAATGTGCCGTTGTCGTTGGTCTTGAAGTAGGTACTTCCGATATCAATGTGCAGTTGTTTCATAGCATAATCCCTATATCCTCAATAATGTTCTCAACCAGCGATTTCCCTTGGCGTTTGATTTTGGAGCGTTCAAAGGCTAGACACTTGTCACTAATGGGAATGTTCCCCCGCTCATAGAATCGAATATTGTACTCCTGATCCCGCACGGTAATCGCTTCGCCCGCGTTGATAATGTGTGGAGAGAAGGGGATATCGATGATCCCTTGCTTAATCGAGTTAAAGACCTTTCGCCAAAGGGTATCGGCAGGGTCATTAAAGACCGCTTCCATAATATCATCGACCATTTCGGTCAAGTTCTCCTCCTCTTCGGGGTCGCTAATATGGGGGATGCCTCGGAGCATATTGAGCGTGTATTGGGTATTGCGAACGGCGGCGGCATTTACCTCGGGGGTGGGAATCCCAAACGCCTCATCACGGGTCTTGGTGATCATCTTGTCCGCACGCACCATGGCCGCAATCACGGTGGAGGTATTGATAAGCGAATCGGAAAACTCTTTGTTTCTAGGGAACGCCCCCATCCATTGGTGATAGACCAGATGAATCTCCGCGTCCCCACACCCAATCATCTGGGCATACTTGCGCGCAAGTTTTTTAATCACATTGGCTGAGACGATATCTTGGGACATGGAACCCGTTTGTGAAAAACTCACCGAGAAGGATTTGACCCCCTCTTCTAGGGAGAGCAACATCTCTAGAAGCTGAATCACAATCACAATAGCAGGGGGTTGAAGGGTAGCCGAGAGGGGACCAAATGACTCACGGTTGATGGGCTCATTGAGGGTGGAGTACTCTGCACAGACCCGCTCAACGTATTTCCAATACAAAAAAGCCTTATCAAGGGGAAAATTTTTGGAGTAGGGAAGCAGATAGGTAATGGGACCCCCTTCAATCTCAAAAATACCTGATGCCAAGGCGACCTCAACAAGCAGTCGGGCATCGGGCGTGCCGTGTCGTAGGCTAATGGGGGTATCGTAGTGGGTGACCATTTTTCGGGTGGTACGGTAGCCGTGGTTGATGAGTGGGTAACCATTGAGCATGTTCTCATCGTTCTCCTCGGAGAGGGCGAGCATCTTTTTTGCCATCTCATAGTCATTGAGGCGGGTATTGCTGTCAATGGTGAGAGGAAGCACATCCACCCCCGCCTCAACAAACGCCCCGTAGAGCTCAAAGACCTTCTCGTAGGTAGGAAAGCCTCCACGGGGTTGAACCAAGATTTTATCACGCTTTTTAAAGCGATGAGAGATAAAGAGATTTTTACTTGCTCCTTGGATAAATTCCCGAATCTCCTCAAAATCAAAGCTATCGGTGTAGGGGGTGTTGGTGATAATTTCACGCTCTTTTTGAAACATTATATCCTCTCCTTCAGGCGTTGTTCGATGATGTCTAGCCCCTCATTGAGATCAACTTGATGAAAGACCAGATCAAAGCCGTAGGCTTGATACTTCTTGACCATCGCTTCAGGATCGGCTTCTCCTACGCTCAGGTTGCCCCCAATGGCAAAGATTACTCCTTCAAGGTCGTAGCGACTTTTCAAAAAGAGCAGGTCACGACTCCACCCCTCTGCTTCACCATTGAGTGATGAGATTAATAATAGATCCGCATCGGTCTCAATCACCGCGTCAATAAACTCCTCAAGATAGGTATTTACGCCCAAGTTAAATACTTCAAAGCCTCGCTCTTTGAGGGAGATTTCAATCAGTCGATTGGCGACCACGTGAATATCATTCCCTACCACTCCGGTGACTACTCTCATATTCCATCCCTTTTTTTAGTGATAAAATTTTATCAGATATTGTTTAAAGCTGAGTAACTAAGTATAATTCGTAAAAAAGAAGGAGTAAGAATGTATTTTTCTACCGCAGATTTATGCGATGAACAGGGTGAAAGAGTACAGGTTGTTGAGATGAATCTAAAGAGTTATGGGGGGGTGAATAACTTTTTTGGAGAGATGGTCACCCTTAAGCTTGATGAGGACAATCGTGCGTTGGTGGAGCTTTTGCGGGATCACGCAGGGCAGGGACGTGTGGTCGTGGTTGATGTGGGTGAAGCGTTTTGTGCGGTGGTTGGGGATAACCTGATGGGATTTGCCAAAAAGAACGGTTGGGCAGGATTGGTTATTTATGGTTATGTTCGGGATGTTCGTATTACACGTACCATTGAGGTGGGACTCTTAGCGCGGGGGACTTCTCCACGACGCAGTGCCAAACGTGCAAATGGACAACGGGGTGAGGAGCTAACGTTTGGGGGGGTGACCTTTCGAGAAGGGGAGTGGCTTTATGCGGATGAAGATGGCATTATTCTCTCTCCTAAAAAGTTGACGCTTGTGGATCTCTAGACCAAGAGCGGTGGGGATGGTTATCCCCACGTGAGAGCAATAAAGGTTGAATTATTTTTTTAGAGGTGTGACATACATGTTGACATAACGACCATCACGTCGAGCATCCTGTTCGAGATTGCCGACATCTTCGAGCATGGGCCAGACGCGTTTTAGTACATCCACTCCCCACTCAGGATTTGCCATCTCTCGTCCTCGAAGGAAAACACGCAGTTTGACATGCTTTCCTGCTTCAAGGAATTCACGGGCATGCTTGACCTTATAGGCGATGTCGCCATCGGCAATTTTACAAGAGAATTTTACCTCTTTGACATCAATGGTCTTTTGGTTTTTTCGTGCCTCTTTTTTCTTTTTTTCCAACTCATACTTATGCTTTCCATAATCCATGATCTTGGCTACGGGTGGTTTAGCATCCGGAGAGACAAGGACCAAATCAAGACCTTTGTCATCGGCAATCTGCAATGCTTCACCACGAGATATAATTCCAAGCTGTTCTCCATCATCCCCAAGAACTCGGAGTTCAGAAGCCCTAATCTTGTCATTCATAATGGTGTCGTCAGGTTTTTTTCTACCTCGGTTGTTTCTGTTGTTTTGTCTACTCAAATTTTACCTTCGCTAAGTTGTTGGGTTAATTTTACCATAAAATCATCAAAAGAAAGATTATACTGCTCTTTTTTGCGTCGATCACGAATAGCCACACTCCTATTGGCGACCTCTTCATCCCCCACAATCACGACATAGGGAACCCGTTGCTTCTCGGCGGTACGGATCCGTTTGTTGAGTGAATCGTTCTTATCAAAGATCTCACAATCGACCTCGATATCAAGCAGTTGGTTGGCAAGATCTCTTGCATAATCAACGTGTTTATCTGAAATGGGGACAAAAATCACCTGCGTGGGGGCAATAAAGAGGGGGAACTCTCCTGCGTAATGTTCGGTTAAGACCCCAATGAATCGCTCAAACGATCCCAAGATTGCACGGTGAATCATCACGGGCTGTTTGCGGGTATTGTCCTCAGCTACATACTCCACCTCAAACCGCTCAGGGAGGTTAAAGTCTACCTGAATGGTACCACACTGCCACTTTCGCCCAATCGCATCGGTGATTTTAATGTCAATTTTAGGTCCATAAAATGCTCCTCCTCCCTCATCAATGGTATAGGGGAGATTGTTCTCTTCAAGGGCACGTTTAAGTCCCTCGGTTGCCATCTCCCAAATGGCATCTTCACCAATCGCTTTTTCGGGTTTGGTGGCAATCTCCATGGTGTACTCAAACCCAAAGAGCTTCATGACCGAATCGACAAACTCCATCACATTGATCACCTCAGGGGCAATCTGCTCGGGTGTACAGAAGATGTGGGCATCATCTTGGGTAAATTCGCGTACTCTTAGGAGTCCATGCAAAACACCTGATTTTTCGTGACGGTGTACCACCCCATACTCATAATAACGTAATGGAAGATCACGGTAGCTCTTTTGGCTCTGTTTAAAGACCTGAATGTGACCGATACAGTTCATCGGTTTAATCCCATACTCCTGCTCATCAATGGTGGTCAGGTACATGTTCTCCCCGTAACAGGCAAAGTGACCACTTGTTCGCCACATGTCCGCTTTGAGCAGTTCAGGACCTCGAACAGGTTGGTAGCCTCGTTTTCGGTGGGCTTTGTGGAGGATGGTTTCAAGTTTATGGCGAAGATTGGCACCCTTGGGCATCCAAAAGGGCAAGCCTGCACCGGATTGCTCATCAAACATAAACAGCTCCATCTCTGCACCAATTTTACGGTGGTCACGCTTCTTCGCCTCTTCGAGCATCTTAAGATGAGCTTTGAGTGCCTCTTTATCGGCAAAGGCAACCCCATAGATACGGGTAAGCATCTCGGCATTTTCGTCGCCTCCTAGATAGGCACCTGCGACACGGGTAAGTTTGAAGTTATGTAAAAAACGTACCGAGGGGACATGAGGTCCACGACAAAGATCTTCAAAATCACCTTGTTTGTAGATGGAGAGTGTCTCATCTTCAATCCGAGAGAGAACGGCAAGCTTGAGTTCATCCTCAGCAAACTTCTTCAAGGCTTCGGCTTTGCTCATGGTATACTTCTCGATGGGGTATCTCTTTTTAATGAGCTCTTTCATCCGTTTTTCAATCTTTTTTAGATCCTCTTCACCGATCTTCTCATCAACTTTAAAATCATAATAGAATCCATCTTCAATCACGGGTCCTACAAAAAATTTAGCGTTGCTATAAAGCGATGCAATGGCTTGTGCCATGAGGTGAGCTGTCGAGTGACGGATAAGCTCCAATGAGGCTTCAGAGTTGTCGCAATGGATCGCCTCACCCTCAAAGCTCTCTCCTGCACTTTGTGTGTCTATGATATTACCTTGGTTATCGATGTAACCGATTAGATTTTCACTCAAAATTGACCTTTATATTACTGTAGTTAAATGGGCGTATTATAGCTTGATTTATCTTACAAGGGATAGTCCTCAAAAACACAACATATAATGTTAGAAAATATTAAGTTTAGCATAACAATATATATTGTATACTGTTTTAAATTATTTAATATTGTTTCTTAAAGGAGTGAAGAATGCGTGCAGGATTAACAGGTATTATGATGGGTATCTCCATTGCTGTAGCACTCCGTAATGGGAAACGGCCCTCTCTTCCTTTGGTTTTTCTTTCACTGTTTAGTGAGTTAATAACCATTCTCATTTTGGCTCTCTCATAGGAGTTTCACGCAGATTGTGCTAAAATGCCCTCAACCAATTTTGAAGGAAGAATAATATGGAACTGTTTGGAACAGATGGTGTGCGAGGACTTGCCGGTGGAAAGTTAAATGCCTTTACGGTAATGCGACTTGCAATGGCGGCGGGAGTACACTTTCGAAAGAAGGCAAAAACCAACCGTATTTTGGTCGGCAAGGATACTCGACGCAGTGGGTACATGATTGAGAATGCTTTGGTCTCAGGGCTTACTGCTGTGGGGTATGATGTGGTACAGATTGGTCCCATGCCAACGCCAGCAATTGCTTTTTTGACGGAGAACATGCGGTGCGATGCAGGGATTATGATTACCGCAAGCCACAACCCTTTTTATGACAATGGAATAAAATTTTTTGATGCGTTGGGTACAAAATTGGATCAAGCGGATGAGGAAAAAATTGAGGCACTCTTTGCCAACCCTGAAGAGATTGAAGAGCACTTTGCGACCAAAAAAGCGATTGGGCAATCTAAGCGTATCGATGATGTGATTGGACGTTATATTGTCTTGATTAAGAACTCCTTTCCACGAGAACTCTCTTTGACCGGAATGCGTATTGTGGTTGATTGTGCCAACGGTGCAGCCTATCAGGTTGCCCCTACGGTGTTTCAAGAGTTGGGTGCAGAGGTGATTGTGTTGGGTAATAAACCAGATGGCTTTAACATCAATACCAACTGTGGAGCAATGCATCCCGAATTGCTTGCTGAAAAAGTTATTGAGACCCGTGCGGATGTTGGGATTGCACTGGATGGGGATGCTGATCGTTTGGTACTTGTGGATGAACGTGGTGAGGTGGTTGATGGGGATAAGCTACTTGGGGCGTTGGCGGTCTATTTGAAAAGTCATAATAAGCTTGCCAACAGTAAAGCGGTTGTTACCGTGATGAGCAATCAGGGGTTAGCAGAGTATCTAGGTCGTCACGGGATTACGCTTTACCGTAGTGATGTGGGGGATAAACACGTTTTGGAGGTCATGAAGCGTGAAGGGGCAAACTTTGGTGGCGAGCAGAGTGGGCATGTAATCTTTTCTGATTTTGCTAAAACAGGGGATGGTTTGGTCTCAGCGCTTCAAGCGTTTGCTTATATTATCGAGTCTAATCAACGCGCGAGTAAAGCGTTTGATGTCTTTGAACTCTATCCGCAAGAGCAGAAAAATCTTGAAATTTCAGTTAAGCGTCCACTCGATGAGATTGATGGCGTGGCGGAGCTTTTTGCCAAAATTGAATCTTTAGGTATGCGTCATCTGGTCCGTTACTCCGGTACCGAGAATGTAATGCGTATTCTATTGGAGGGGAAAGAGAAGAAAACGTTGCATGCAATGATGAATGAGACGGTGGCATTTTTCAAAGAGGCATTGGTTTAATGATGCGTTCAGTAATTATTTTTTTGCTGGTAACCTTAGGTACATTTTGGATCGATCAAAGCATCAAAACCCTCTTTGTGGAAGGGGGGTACTACCTTGAAGGTTCCTGTATCAATTTAGAGTTGCATTATAACAAAGGGGTAGCCTTTTCGATGTTTGCCTTTTTGGGACCTTATCTTAAGTGGATACAGATTGGATTGGTGCTGTTGGTTTTAGGCTTTATTCTGTATGAAGGGTATCTCAAAAAGTATGCATTTGCCATTGGATTGATTGTTGGTGGAGCCATGGGAAACATCTATGACCGTTTTCATCATGAAGGAGTGGTTGATTACGTCGCATGGCATTGTGGATTTAATTTTGCGGTCTTTAACTATGCCGATGTGATGATTGACTTAGGGGTCGCAATCGTCCTTTTGATGGGATTTTTGGAGGGAAAAAGTGATAAAAAATAACACTTTTAACAGACCCTACAATAAATAACGTAAAAAAACTAAAAAAACCAAAAAGTAATCTAACGTAAAGCTAAAATTATTTTTTTATTGTTTTTTGTTTTAAGCTTAGCAATAGGAAAAACTATTTATAATTACTGATGCGTTAATTTTTTTAGCATATAAATACATAGGAGAATGTTATGACAATAAAAGATACACTTAAGTTATCATTAGTGGCAGCAGCAGTTATGGTAACAGCGAATGCTAACTCAGCAATTGATGGGGATGACTTGCCTCCCGCAAGACCAGGACAATGTTTTACCAAAGCATTTTTCCCTGCGAAATACACCACAACTACTGAGAGAGTATTGGTAAGTGAGCCCAGTGAAAAAGTAGAAGTTATCCCAGCAAAATATGCTTGGTCAACTGAAAAAATCAAAGTAAGTGATGGAACAGAAAGAGTTGTTACTACCCCTGCAGTTTATAAAACTGTTTATGAAAAAGTTTTAGCTAAACCAGCTGAAAGAACATGGAGAACCGGTTTAAGTGCTAGCGCACCTAAAGCATCCGATGCGTGTATTCAGTCTGCATCAGCAGCAGGAATGAACGTTGATGGAGCAATGCCTGGAACATGTTTTTATGAGCATTATAAACCAGAGAAGTACGTAACTACAACTCAGAAAGTATTGGCATCAGAAGCAAGTGAAAAAGTTATTGCTGTTCCTGCAAAATATCGAACAGTAACCAAAAGAATTTTAGTATCTGAAGGAACAGAGAGACTCGTAACCGTACCAGCACAATACAAAACAGTACGTGAAAAAGTAGAAGTAGCTCCTGCACGAACTGAATGGAAGAAAACAAAATGTGAGGACAGAGGATGTAACCAATCTGAAGTTGTCTGTTTGGTTGAGATTCCACCAACCTATAAAACTGTGACTAAGCAAGTAGTTGTTAAACCTGCAACAACCAAAAAAGTAACCACACCACCTCAGTACAAAACTGTTAGAATCCAAGAGCTTGTTGAGCCTGCAACAACCAGAACAGTACCTGTTCCTGCAAAATACAAAACAGTAACTAGCAGAAAAAAAGTACAAGATGGACAATACTTCTGGACCGATGCTTCTGGAAAAAATGCGCGAACTCGTGCAACCAACCAGTGTAACCGCATCTGTCTCATTGAAACTCCTGCAAAATACAACAAAGTTTCTAAACAAGTGGTGGCAAAACCTGCAACAACTCGAACCGTTAAAACACCTGCGAAGTACACTACTGTAAAAGTTAAAAAATTGGTTCAACCTGCAAGCGAAAGAAGAATTCCAATTCCTGCGAAATATAAAACTGTTACTAAGAAACAGAAAATTTCAGAAGGTTACGCAAAATGGGTTCCAATTGTTTGTAAATCAAGCATGACCAACACTACCATCAGTAACGTTCAGAGAAGACTTAAAGAAAAAGGTTATTATCATGGAGCCGTTGATGGTGTATGGGGAGCAGAGTCTAGAGCAGCAACTCGTGCTTACCAAAAAGCTAATGGATTACCTGTAGCGGGTCTATCTGTAGCAACCATGGAGTCTTTAGGTCTCTATTAATTGATACCTAAAGCCCTTTCTCTTAGAAAAGATAGCCTCTTTTCTAGGGGATGCCTCTAATAGTTTTTAACCCATTTTAACTTTTTATTCAACTTCTTTTAAACTTCAACTTAATATACTAGCCAAAATTATTTTATGGATACCACACTCTTGTGGATCAAATGAAAAGGATAAATAATGGCTCTTTACGATAGAGATTATAACAACAATAGAACTGTTGATATGGGGGGCTATGCTCCTGCAACTGAGGGGGCAAGTGTTGCCTTTATGAAGAAAACCTACCAACTGCTTGGAGCGAGCATGGTGGCAGCTGCATTGGGGGCATATTTAACCATGCCGTACGTTGCGACCATTATGCAGTACAAGTGGTTTATTTTTGGTGCAGAGCTTTTGGTGCTCTTTTTTGGCTTGAGTTTTTCACGAAATAAACCAGGTTTGAACTTGGCCATGCTCTTTCTCTTTACCTTCCTAACTGGGGTATCGCTGGTTCCTCTGTTGGCTTCACTGATTGGTATGGGTAATGGGATGGTGATTGGTAATGCCTTTTTAATGACTTCGGTGCTCTTTGGGGCATTGAGTCTTTTTGCTATTAATTCTAAAAGTGACTTCTCAAATTGGGGAAAACCACTCTTTATTACCATGATTGTGATTGTGATTGCCTCGTTGGTGAATTACTTTTTGTTACACAGTCCCATAATGCACCTTATTATTACCGCTGGTATTTTGTTGCTCTTTTCACTCTTTACCATCTACGATACCCAAAATATTGCTAATGGGGCGTACGATTCAGAGGTAGATGCAGCGGTATCGCTTTATTTAGATTTTCTAAATATGTTTACGGCAATTTTACAGCTTTTAGGACTTTTCCCTGGTGATGACTAGTCAAGAGGAGTACCCCAATCCCATGCTCTATGCTGTTGGGGTAGAGCGTCTTATTGATGCAAACCTGAATCGTCTTAAAGAGGGGATTCGGGTGATTGAAGATATCTGTCGATACCTTCATAATGATGCGGAGTTGAGTCATCGTTTTAAATTGCTTCGACACTCCTTGCAATCTGCTTACGATCGGGATCGGTTGACGCATCGAGACATTGAATCCGATGTTCAAAAGATCTCGATTGAGAGTGAGCAGCTTCGAGGGAGTATTGAGGATCTTATGGTTGCAAACTTTTCACGAGCGCAAGAGTCTTCTCGGGTTTTAGAGGAGGTTTTCAAGCTTAAAAATATTCCACTCTCAGAACAGTTTAAAGCAACACGATACGAGCTTTATGGTTTGGAAAAACAATACTTTCAGCGCTTTGCGTAACGTTTTGGAAGTGCCTCAACGAGTAAGACTTCAAACTCTAAATAGTCGTAAGGATAGCGGTTCATCAATCGTTTGATCTCCGTGTAGGAGAGTTGTTGTTCGCCACCACTTACGCCACTTCTTTTGATGTATTGAAACATCTCCCGAACGTTATTAAAATAGAGACGATAATGCAGAAGTTCATGATGAATAAGCTGATAGTGTTGATTAAGGCATGCCTCAATGGTTGAGGTGGGATAGATGGGTGATTGAATGTTGGCAATTTGGTGAAGGGTTTTAAAAGTGTTCGCGGTAAACAAAGAGAAGTAGAATCGTTTGCCCAACTGGGAAATCTGATAAAGTGTTGTCTCTAAATTGGTGGACCATTGCAGTGCTGAAGAGGAGAGAACAGTACTGTTGGTGGGAAGATGTAGGGAGTGAAAGTCGCGGGGTTGATTAAAGTCAAAGAGTTGTTTGGTGACTTTTGGATGAGATGGATGGCGTTGGAGCATGGCATCTGAGAAATCAAGTGCTATAAAGTGTTCAAACGGAATGGCTTGTTCTTGGATCATCTTATAGAGAGTACCACTCCCTGCACCAATGTCAATAATCTGCTGGTGGGGCTCTTTGGGAATGCGTGCAATCAGTTTTTGAGCTACTGCTTGTTGGACCTGACTGTGGCTATCGTACTGATTGGCAAAACGGGAAAATTCGTGAACTACATTCATCTTTATCTATTTATCTCAGTTTCAATTAATTTAGGGTATAATCCCCGAAATTATACCCAGTTTGGAGTCATATCTCCAAAGTTTAAAGAGGAAACATGACATCAACCCTATTAGTTGTTCAAATTGCTTTAGCTATTGCTATTAT
>Ga0256843_1000399_pt1 | contig 37203 bp, 33 predicted proteins | sample AlvinellametaG_FD_191572 | JGI IMG/M metagenome (GOLD analysis project Ga0256843, IMG submission 191572) | Pompeii worm associated microbial communities from hydrothermal vent at the East Pacific Rise, Pacific Ocean - Alvinella | ecosystem: Host-associated > Annelida > Integument > Unclassified ...
CAACTACAGCGTTAAATTTACTCCTCCAACAGATTACACACTCTCCCCAGCCAATCAAGGCGGAGATGATGCAAAAGATTCTGACGCTGACTCTCAAGGTGTAGTCTCTGTGACAATAAGTGATGCTGATAATTTTACTATCGATGCTGGAGTCTATAAAAGTACTACACCTACTTACTCTTTGGGAGATTTCGTCTGGGAGGATACCAACCAAGACGGTATCCAAGACTCAAGTGAAGCTGGCATCTCTGGAGTAAAAGTGGAGCTTTTTGATGAGAATGGCACTTTGATTGCTTCTACTACTACAGATTCTAGTGGAGCTTACAAGTTTGAAAACTTAGCAAATGGCAACTACAGCGTTAAATTCACTCCTCCAACAGATTACACACTCTCCCCAGCCAATCAAGGAGGAGATGATGCAAAAGATTCTGACGCTGACTCTCAAGGTGTAGTCTCTGTGACAATAAGTGATGCTGATAATTTTACTATCGATGCTGGAGTCTATAAAAGTACTACACCTACTTACTCTTTGGGGGATTTCGTCTGGGAGGATACCAACCAAGACGGTATCCAAGATTCAAGTGAAGCTGGCATCTCTGGAGTAAAAGTGGAGCTTTTGGATGAGAATGGCACTTTGATTGCTTCTACTACTACAGATTCTAGTGGAGCTTACAAGTTTGAAAACTTAGCAAATGGCAACTACAGCGTTAAATTTACTCCTCCAACAGATTACACACTCTCCCCAGCCAATCAAGGCGGAGATGATGCAAAAGATTCTGACGCTGACTCTCAAGGTGTAGTCTCTGTGACAATAAGTGATGCTAATAATTTTACTATCGATTTGGGAGTTTATAAAGAGTCTTATGTGACTATAAATAATGAAGTTGTTCCCAAAAATGATGGAGATAATTCCAAAGATACTTTTGCATCAAAAAGTGATCTGCCAAAACAAAAAACTCCAGCAATTGATATCGAAAAACATACAAACGGTAAGGATGCCGATTTTGAAAATGAAGCTATCGCACTAATAGAAAATGATACTATCACTTGGGAATATATAATTTCAAATATTGGGGATGATACTATTGATGATATTAAAGTCATCGATGATAAAGAGGGTGAAATAGATTGTCCAAAAAGCTCCCTAGTTCCAGGGGAGGTGATGACTTGTAGCAAAGAGGGTATAGCAAAAGATCCAGTATATCAAAGTACTGCTACAGTTACAGGTATTGCAAGAGGTGATAATACTCCTGTAAAAGATAAAGATGATGGTTGGTACACCACTAAATATCTTGTCGGAACCCATTTTTGGATTGATACAAACAAAGATGGAATCTACCAAGAGGGTGTAGAAGAGCCAGTACCAAATGCACTTGTTGAGCTTTTTGATGGTAATGGGAATAAAGTAGCAGAAACTATCACAAATGAGAAAGGTGAATACTCATTTTATGTAGATGCTGGTAGTTATTATGTTAAGTTTCATCTACCTGAGAAATTTAAAGAGAAAGGCTTTATCTTTGATTCTCCAGTAGGAAATGAGGATAATGAACTCAATGCCAACAATGCTGATGAGTTAGGATTTACTATGCTAGCATCTGTAGGACCTACAGCTGATGAGAGACACCAAGTCGCAAACCTCACATTAGATGCAGGAATAAACTGCGGTTGTGATGCTCCAGGAATCGAACAAGGCAGTGGAGACTCTTTAAGTAATTTCTCACTACTTTTGATGTTTGGTTTGACGGTTTTATTGGTTTTTAGAGAGATAGAAAGAAAAACTCCAAAGGGAGAATAAATTTACCAACTTTCGCCGTAAAGCCCCTGCCTTCAGGCATGGGGATATAAGGCGATCTTGTGCTTTAGCACTCTCTTTGATAAAATATTTTCGGGAGTTTATCTCCCTTGAAAATCTTTTGTAATTATTGTATAACAAGTAAAAGGTTGGGACGACGACCTTCGGCATAGGAGATGTAAAACCTTTAATAAAAGGCAACCATCGCTTTAAAACCAGAATCCCCCGCATTTATGCGTGAGGAGTATGTCAATCTTTGATTTTCAGAACTGCCATAAATGCCTCTTGAGGCACTTGCACTTTTCCGATTGCTTTCATTCTTTTTTTACCAGCTTTTTGTTTTTCTAGGAGTTTTCTCTTTCTAGTGATATCTCCACCGTAGCACTTGGCAGTTACATTTTTGCCCATAGATTTTACATTACTTCTTGCGATGATTTGATTACCGATACTCGCTTGAATTGCCACCTCAAAGAGTTGTCTAGGGATTAACTCTTTTAGCTGATTTACAAATGCCAAACCTCTAGTTCTAGCTTTTGATTTTGGGACGATAATACTAAGAGCATCTACTACTTCACCAGCTACACGAATATCGAGCTTGACCAGATCACCCTCTCTAAAACCAATCGGCTCATAATCAAAACTCGCATAACCTTTTGTCATAGATTTTAGTTTGTCATAAAAATCCATCACAATCTCATTCATCGGAATATCATACTCAAGCAGAACACGATTCTCATTTAGATAATCCATCTTTACCTGAATACCGCGACGGTCATTTAAGAGTTTGATGAGGTTTCCTACAAAATCTTTTGGAGTCAAAATAGTAGCTTTGACATACGGCTCAAAAATCGTCTCAATCTTGGAAGCTTCTGGCAGTTCGCTCGGATTTTGAATCTCAATCATCTCGCCATCAGTCTTTTTCACACGGTAAATGACAGTTGGAGCTGTAGCAATCAAATCAAGGTTAAACTCTCGCTCAAGCCGCTCTTTGACCACTTCCATATGGAGCATTCCAAGAAATCCAACCCTAAAACCACTACCAAGAGCCAAAGAACTCTCCGGCTCAAAAGCTAGAGCTGAGTCGTTGAGCTTGAGTTTATTTAGAGCATCTCTCAAATCTTCAAACTTATCGGTCTCAATCGGATAAATCCCTGCAAAAACAAAAGGCTTTGCCGGTTCAAAGCCTGGGATTGGCTCAGGGGTAGGGTTTTTGGCATCAGTTAGAGTATCGCCGACTTTGAGAGTCTCTACACTCTTTAGACCCATCACTACAATTCCAATCTCACCTGTGCTAATCTCATCTGTCTTTTGCGGGGAGAGTGGGTGAGGATACATCAAATCCAGCACTTGATGCTCAGAGTTTGTCCCCATAATTTTGACCATTTGACCCTTTTTGATAGAGCCATCAAAAACCCTCACAAGTGCCAAAGCTCCTAGATAGTTATCAAACCAACTATCATAAATCAGAGCTTTTGTAGGAGCCTCCTCATCACCACTTGGAGCTGGAATCCTCTCTACAATTGCGTCAATTAGCTCTGGGACTCCCTGCCCAGTCTTAGCGGAGATTAAATTATGCTCAGTACAGTCTAGTCCAATTGCCTCCTCTACTTCTGTTAAAACTCTATCAGGCTCTGCACTAGGAAGGTCAATTTTATTTACAACTGGCAAAAGCTCAAGGTCATTTTCGATAGCGATATAGACATTTGCGATAGTTTGAGCCTCAACTCCTTGAGAAGCATCAATAATCAGTAAAGCCCCCTCACTCGAAGCTAGAGAACGGCTCACTTCATAACTAAAATCGACATGACCTGGGGTGTCGATGAGGTTTAGAATATAATGTTCTCCATCTTTGATATAATCTAGCCTCACACTTTGGGCTTTTATCGTAATTCCTCTCTCCTTTTCGATATCCATTGTATCCATCACTTGAGCAGACATTTTTCTATCGCTAATTGCTCCACACTCTTGAATAATTCTATCTGCAAGAGTCGATTTACCATGGTCGATGTGGGCTATAATTGAGAAATTTCTAATATGAGATTGTGGCACTTTTGTAGGCACTGTCTCTCCTTGATTTTAAGGTTTTTGTAGATTTTATCCAAATTTTCTTATTATTTTGGGAGTTTTGGTCAGAGTTTAAATAAAGAATCAATAACCCTTTTTTGTTATAATTGATAAGAACATATTAAAAAGTTTAATATTTGACAAAAGGAGAAGATATGAAGAGGTTTATAACTCTATTTCTATTGGCAATAACAGTAACTTGGGCAAATCCACAAGATACAAATAAGACTCAAGGTGTATTTGAAAGTCTAGTAAAAGATGCAATCTATCTAATAACTGGTGATAAAAATAGCTCAAAAGGTATTGTCATGCCATCAACGAAGATTTCAGCTCCTCAACCATCAGCAACTAATCAGTCAAAAAGTGTCACTGATATTGATGAGGAGAAGAAACTACTCCAGAGATTAGGAATTTATATTGACGATAATAAGATTGCTATCGATGCAAATAAGACGAAAAACTTTCTAGAGAGTTTTGCTAAAAGCATAGAAAAGAGTATCAATCTAGGTGTAACCAAAGCTTCCCAAAAGGCTCCAACTCCTGATGATTTGGGGATAAAAGTAGAAAATGAGAAAGTGGAGATTGATTTAAATAAGACGAAAAACTTTATGATGAGGTGGATGAAAGCTATTGAAGTCTTTGCAAAAGAGTTAAATACATCATTAGTACCACTTAGCCAGTGATTTTTGACTCAGTTTTAGAAGGTTTTATTTTAGGGCTAGGAGCTGCTGTGCCTCTTGGTCCTATAAATATTTTGATTATGAGTTATGCTCTCAAGAGTTATCCTCAAGCTGTAGCCATTGGTCTTGGAGCAATGAGTGCAGATATTACTTATCTTTTACTTGTAATTTTTGGAACAGCTACTTTTATGGAGATTGCTCAAGTAAATAGTGTTATGACAATTTTTGGGGCAATCTTTCTATTTTATTTGGCGTACCTCATCTTCAAAGGGAGAAAAAATCGAGTAAATATAGTAAAAGTAGATAGAAAAAGTCTACTTACAAACTACATCAAAGGCTACACACTTACACTTTTAAATCCTTATACTATTTTATTTTGGATGAGTGTCTCAGCATACATAAACTCTAAAGAGCTAAATCCATTTTTTACTATTTTAGGGCTATTTTTGGCTATTTTATTTTGGATTACAGCTATGCCCTTAATAATTTATAAAACAAGAGAGATAATTCCTCAAAAACTGGTAGAGACTTTTGCTCTAGTCTCTTCGATGATTTTAGCTTTTTTTGCATTTGCAATGGTCTGGAAGCTAATTTTTTAGATAATATTATCAAAACTATTTAGAGTGGTGAAAAGATGCAGTTTAAATACAAAGGAATAGATAGCGACGGAAAGAGTGTCAAAGGTTCTATCTCAGCAAATTCAGAAGAAGAAGCTAAGAAGAAGTTAAAAGCCAAAGGTATATTTTATCAGTCAGTTACTCCAAGTACTGAGTTTGGTTTCAAATCGATGATGACAAGGCAGATGCCAGGGACTACACTTAGCTCATTTTCTAAAGAGATGGCTAGTTATTTTGGTTCTGGAATGACGATTTTGACAGCACTAAAGCTGATGGAAAACCAACACAAAGACGAGAAAAAGTATTACTCATTTTTGACAGAGATTCGTACTCAAGTAGAGGAGGGAAAGTCTCTTTATGCGGCATTGGCTTCTCAGAGCGTCTTTAAACTTCCAGATTTTTTCTTACAAAGTATCAAAGTAGCAGGTCAAAGTGGAAAAATGGAAGAGGTTTTGACAAATATGGGAAACTTTTTTGCTCTTCAAAACAAAGTAAAAAAGCAAGTAGCAAATGCGATGGCTTACCCAATTTTTATCTTTGTTGTAGCTATGGGAATGACTGGATTTTTAATTTCATTTATCGTTCCAAAAATTACTGGAATTTTTCAAGATACAGGTCAAGAGTTGCCACAAATTACTCAAATGGTACTAGGTCTTAGTGATTTTTTATCCAATCATTATGCAGGGATTTTTATCAGTTTGATTCTTATTTTAGTATTGGGAAAACTCGCTTACTCAAAAATAGCATCCTTTAAAAAGATGGTAGATGCTTTTATTCTTAAGATTCCAATCCTTGGTGGTCTAGTCCAAAACCATGAACTCTCAAGATTTAGTTATATTCTCTCTTTGATGCTAAACTCTGGAGTCTCTTACGCTCAAGCTGTACGACTTGCAAGTACTACTTTCAGTAATATGGCTCTTAAAGACCTTTTTGCTCAAGCATCTCAGCGTGTAATTGAAGGAAATAAACTTTCAAATGCTCTTTTTATTACCAAAGGTGTCAAAATCAAAAGAAATTTCATGCAGTCTCTAGCCCTTGGTGAAGAATCAAGTGAGGTCGCTTCTGTTATGTTAAATATCTCTAAGCTCTACAGTGAAGAGAATGAAGATAAACTAAAACTTCTTTTAAGTTTAATGGAACCTTTTATGATGCTATTTATTGGTGGAGTAGTTGGGACTATCGTTATGGCGATGCTACTACCAATCTTTAGTATGAATCTTAGTGCAGGTGGGGGGATGTAATTTTGGATATAATTTGCTCAAAAACAAGGAGAGAAGTTGCCAATTGAACATATAAAAGATATGGTTGATTATGGGATTATTGGTATTTTAATTTTGATGAGTATTCTTACTATATCTTTGAGCATTGAGCGATTTCTCTTTTTCAAAAGAATAGATCTTCGCAACTATCCTAGTAAAAAGATGCTAGAGCTTGACCTTAGTAAAAACCTTGGAGCAATTGCTACTATCGGTTCTAGCGCACCATATGTAGGACTTTTGGGGACTGTTTTAGCTATTATTTTGACATTTTATGTTATTGGTTCACAAAAGGGTGATATCGACACTGGGGAGATAATGAAACACTTAGCTCTAGCTCTTAAAGCCACAGCAGCTGGGCTTTTGGTAGCGATTCCTGCATCGGTCTTTTATAATATTTTTATGGATAAAGTAGATAGAATCCTAATCCGCTGGGATATTCTCTACAACAAAGATTAATAGATGAGAAAAAGAAGATTTACTGAGATTAATGTCGTCCCATTTATCGATATTGTTCTGGTTTTGCTTGTAATTGTTTTGGCTACGGCTACTTTTATTGTCAAAAAAGAGCTTCCCGTTGACCTTCCAAAGTCTGGAAGTAGTGCTAAAACTCCTCCAAAAAGCTACACAGTCACAATTGATTCAAACGGTACATTTTTTTATGATAAAAAGAGGGTTACAATCGAAGAGCTAAAAACTCAACTCTCAAAATTAGACCCAAAAAAGGATTTGGTCACAGTAGATGCAGACCAAAAAAGCCAATTTCAAAAGTTTGTCACTATTGTCGATATCCTAAAGTCAAAAGGTTTCCAAAAAATTTCAATTACTACAGTTAAATAACTCAAACAGAGTCAAAACAAACTCTAAAGTCTAGGTTTTAAAGCGATAAGACTGATAAATCTACCTGATGTTTTATCTTTACGGTAGGAGAAAAATCTATTATTTTGACAAGAGGTACAATCACTGGAGATCGAGATATTTGCCTCTTCGACTCCCAACTCCAAAAGCTCTTTTTTACAAATTAGTGCGACATCAAGCAAAAACTTATCTCCTCTTTTTTGCAAAGCTTCTGGGTAATTTAAAAACTCTTTAGCAACCTCATTACCCACCTCATAACAACACCCTCTAATTGATGCTCCAAGTGCTACAATCAAATCTGCTGGGTCTGTATTGTACTCTTTTTGCATCTGTTTGATCGTTTTTTTGATTATATTGCTACTTGTTCCTCTCCAGCCTGAGTGAATATTTGCAATTGCTTCATTTGTAGGGTCAAATAACATTACAGGTACACAATCTGCTGTCAAAATTCCCAAAGCTACACCTGTTTTGTTGGTGATGATAGCATCACCTTGGATGTGGCTTGGCTGATGCCAACCAATATCTTCTACCTTATCAATTTTTATTACTTTATCACTGTGAATCTGAGAGAGAACAACAAATTTAAACCCTTTTAGATGTTCCGACTTTAAATTTTTTCTATTTTGTAAGATTAGAGTCTTATCTTCTCCTGTATGAAGTGCAAAAGAGAAGTCAAGAGGTTTTAGAGGGTTTTTTGTCGTCGAAAATGCTATGACTTTTTTATCTTGTTCTAGATTTTTGTATCTGATGAGGTGGTTTGCCATCATCAATCCTCTATCACCAAACGATAACCAACACCATACTCTGTTTTGAGATATTTTGCTTTTGAGCCTTTGTCTCCAATCTTTTTACGGATGTTTTTGATATGGTTATCCAAAGAGCGGTTTGAGCTAATTGAAGAGAGTGAGGAGACTAGCTCATCTCTTGTAATTGTCCTATTTTTATTCTCTATCAAAAGGGATAATATATCAAACTCGATTGTAGTCAAATCTAATCTTTCACCATTAAAAAGGATATAAGAGTCTTTTATCTCAAAGAGGTTTTTACCATTATCCAACTTTATCTTGCTATGTTTGCCAAGGTTTGCCCAGATTCTAGCTTCCAACTCATCTAAATCTATGGGCTTGACCATGTAATCACTAGCCCCATACTTAAAAGCTGTAACTTTTACTTGACTATCATGTTCAGCACTAATTACAATTATTGGTATTGGAGAGTAGTTTTTGCTGTTTTTTAAAACCTCAAACCCATTGAAGTCAGGGAGATTGATATCTAATAAAACTATATCACAAGGGTTGTTTTTAATATGCAAAGCACCATCTGTTGCAGTAAAAGCTACACTTACATTAAATCCTCTACTCTCTAAGAACTCCCTCATGAGTCCTGATGTAGTCTCATCATCTTCAATTATCAAAATATTTGTTGACAGCAAACTTGACCCCCTCCACTTAGATTGCCTACAAAGCATTTTAAGCTTTTGTGGCAAAATAGATTTGATGATATTTTATAATAATTTATAAAATTTATCAAATCTGTAAATAAGAGTGCTTTTTTCTTATGAAAAATCGATTTTTACTTTTCACTCTTTTCCTCTTTTTGAGCTACTTTTTACTACTAAATCTATTGGTACTCCTTCAAAGCCAAAGTGTTCTCGAAGTGTATTTGTCAAATATCGCTTATAACTAAAGTGTAAAAGTTCTGGTTTATTGACTATTAGAGCAATTTTTGGAGGCTTAATGTCAAACTGGGTAGCGTATTTAATTCTGACAACTTGTCCGTGATGAGATGGTACTTGGTGGCGTCTCTTAGCATAATCTATTACTTCATTTAATTTACTAGTTGGAATCCTCTTGGTATACTCTTTGAATATATCTACAATCTTATCCAAAATCTTCTGTACTCTTTGACCTGTTTTTGCAGAGATTGTAATAATTGGAGCATAATGTAAAAACTTTAACTCATCTCTGATTTGTTCTATCATCTCTTTGTATTCTAACTCCCCCCGAATATCCCATTTATTAGCTACAATTAAACAACCAAGCTTATATTTATCAATTAGACCTGCAATTCTCTCATCTAGCTCTGTAACACCTACTGTAGCATCTATGAGCAAAATAGCAATATCACTCTCTTCTAACATCTTTTGGGTACGATTTAGCGCAAATTTTTCAATACCCAAAATTTTGCTTCTACGTCTAATCCCTGCAGTATCTACAAAAGTAATCTCAAAATCTTTGTAGATTATTGTCTCATCAATTGGGTCGATAGTAGTACCTGCTACTTCACTCACTACTGCACGCTCCTCTTTCAAAAGAGCATTTAAAAGTGAACTTTTGCCAGTATTTGGTCTGCCTAAGATTGCTACTTTTATCTTTTTCTCCTGAGGCTCTTCATCTTGGAGAAGCAAAAGCTCTTCTAGACTTGGTTCATCTTCTTGATTTTGAGTAAGATGTAGATTTTTAGATGGAGGAATTAGTGAAGCTAACCAACTATAAAGTGATTTGACTCCTCGATTGTGACTGACTGAAATTGCAAAGATATTCTCAGCTCCAAACTCTACAAACTCCCAAAATCTCTGCTGTTCTTCTTTTTCATTATCAATTTTATTGACTACAAGGGCTATTGGTTTGCCAAGCGATTGAAGCTTGTAGAAGAGTTCTTTATCTTCATCTTGAGGAAGAGTTTTGCCATCGACCATAAAAAGAATAATATCAGCCTCTTTTGCAGCTTTTAACGACATTTGAGCCACTTGAGAAAAGAGAGAATCTACCTCATCAATTCCACCTGTATCTAAAACCTCAAACTCCCTCTCTTCATCTAATTCTATAATATTTTTTTTGATATCTCTAGTTGTTCCGCTCACATCAGAAGTAATAGCATCTCTTCTTTTTGAGAATCTATTAAATAGTGAACTCTTACCTACATTTGGTCTACCTAAAATCGCAACTTTTTTCATTTAAAATCTCTTTAGTAATTTTTGTTTTATTATAGTAGATTTTTCTAAACTCTATTTATGCTTGATAAAAATAGAAGGGTTTGGATATTTATAAACAAAAAAGCCTACATTAGCCTCTTCTTATTTCATCTTTATTAATTATTTTAGATTAAAGATCTATAGTTTTTTAGATAAAATCTATGTTACTTTTCAAAAGCCACTCCTTAGTATTTTATTAGATATATAAATATTTATATAGTTTTCAAGAAAATAATAAAAAATCTGAATAATTATCTCTTTATAAGCTTCATTTATCTTAAAAATTAACTATTAATTACTCTTTTTATCAGTCTTAATTTGTTTAAATACGATATAATTAAATTTAAAAGCAAGTTTCTAATGAGGGAAAATGGTGGAGCCTAAAAAATTTATCAAATCATGTGACGGTATCATTTTTGATTTTATAGATGCGATGAGTAGATTGGATCTTGCTATCTTTTTGATCGATAGAGGAAGCTATATCGTCGACCAGAATTCAACGTCAAAAAGATGGTTTGGAGACATGTTAAATTTAGAGTATAAAGAGTTTTGTGATAGAGTTTTTCAAGATATCTGCTCTATGGATTCTATGGAGATCTTGGCAAAAAACTCAAAAAGATATAAAATCACATCCATAGAAATAAATTCTCCAGAAAATGGTTATACTCTGCTAATTCTTAAAGAGCTTATTAATCATCTGGACTATCTAGAAATCAGTAATAAGAGATCTTCCTCTTCTAAAGGAATCTCTTGCGTTTTGGCTAGAGATGAATTTGTAGAAAATGTTAAAAATATAATTTATGAGGCAGATATTATTCACTCAAAAGTAGCTTTACTTTTTATTGAGATTGCAAATTTAAGCGATATTATCGATACTTATGGGAAAAAAAATGGTGATGGTGTATTAAATATTGTAGCAAAAAGATTAAAGCACTCTTTAAGGGAGAGCGATGTAATTGGAAAGTTTGATTATAATAAATTTGCTGTAGCAATTAGTGGAATTGATGGAGTAGATATTCCCAAAAAGATATCAAAAAAGATTATCTACAATATTTCACGCCCAATCACTACAGAAGATGGACACAAAATTAATATCGATATTATGGTGGGAATTAGCCTCTATCCAAATGATTCAAAAGATATTAATAGTCTAATCTCAAGAGCTGATATGGCAAGATATTCTATGAAAATCAAATCTAAAAAGTGGCTCCTTTCGTTTATTTAAAAATAGAAGAGGTTTGATTTTTTTTAAGTTAATAGAGTTAAATAGCAGGTGTTTAACCTCTATTTAATTTTCTTAAGATAAAATCCCTTTTTCACAAATAGACTTAAAAAGGAAGGGGGTGATATTCGTGCCAGGTATTGTCGTATCACCAAAAGACTCTTTTGAAGAGGCTTATAGAAAGTTCAAAAGACAATGTGACCGTAACTTAATCGTTACAGAAGCTAGAGCTAGACAACATTATGAAAAGCCTACAGAAAGAAGAAAAAAAGAGAAGATTGCCACTCGTAAGAAGATTCTCAAAAAGCTTTATATGCTTCGTCGTTATGAAGCTAGACTCTAATCTTAGCTTATCTTTTAAGCCCCTTTTTGGGGGGTTTATTTAATTTATCTATTCCTCCGTCAAACAAAGCTTTTTTAGGTAGAGTTTTTTTGATAACCTATCGACTATGAAATCTATAATCTTCAAAATATTGGCTATTTTTATCTTTATTGGCTGTTCTACCTCCAAGTATGACTACACTATCCACGAACCTGAAAAAAAATATTCAAAACCGACAAAAAAGGCTCTTAGTCTCTTGCTAAAGCGTCAATTAGGTAAAAAGTATGTCTGGGCAGAAGAAGGACCAGATGAGTTTGACTGTTCTGGTTTGACTTACTACTGCTATGGAAGTATGAATATGAAGATTCCAAGAGTGGCTAGAGACCAAATTATGGTTGGAGAAAAGGTCTCTTGTAAAAATTTAGAGTATGGTGATTTGATATTTTTTGATACTTCTAAAAAGTTTACAGGTAAGGTAACTCACGTAGGAATATATATTGGAAATGGTAAGTTTGAACATGCTTCAAATGAGAAAAATGGAGTAAAAATTAGCTCACTTTATAGTGGTTATTATAGTAAAAGGATTCTTGGATGTAGGAGGTATTTGACAAAAGATATAAAAAGAGGCTCTGATGGAAGATTTCATCCACCAAGATTGACTAAATCTAAAAAAATTTCAAAATTTCCAAAAAGTATTAAAACAGAAGAACCAAAGTATGATCCAAACGGTCAATACTATATTCAGCTTGGCTCTTTTAGTAAACAACCAGATGAGATTTATCTTCAAAGTATAAAAAGCACAGGTTATAACTATAAAATAGTCTCAAAAAATGGTAGCCACAAACTTTTGATAGGACCTTTTAGTCGTGATAGAGCGATGAAACTCTTGCCAATCATACAGCAAGCTTTTAATCCTAGAGCATTTTTAATTGATATCAAAAATATCTAATTATCCTTTAGCAACTACCCTATTTTTGGGGGATGTACTTGGAGAGGATAGTTTTATTTTGTCATAATATCTATTTTTAAGATTAATTAATATAAAATGTCAGTATAGATATTATCTAATATTAAAAAGGGGTTAACTATGAGAGCTAAAATGTTAGCAGTCGTATTAATTGGAATCTCTTCTATTGGTGCAAATGCCGGTGGAGATGTGGTAGCTTATGAAGAACCAGGAGCTGTTGCTAGCAATGTAAGCAAAAATGGCTCTTTTGTCGGAGTAGAAGGTTCATATGTATTTGATTTACAATCAGATGTTACTTTTGAAGGTAATGCACCAACTATCCAAAACTTTAAAGGAAGTGGCGGTTCATTTGGTGTAAATATGGGAGCTAAACAAGATTGCTGGAGAGCGCTTGTAGGATTTGAACACTACTCAAATGAGGATGAAGACCAAAACTTTGAAAGAGTCTTTGCACAAGCTGACTATTTTCCTCTAGATAGTAGTTATGCTATGGGTACTATGTTTGCTAATCCTTACGTAGGTTTAAATTTGGGTTGGTTAAACTATGAAACTAGTGGAACTGAAGATAAAAATGGAGTAGCTTATGGAGGTCAGGCTGGATTTACCAAGTCTTTTAGTAATAATTGGGATATGGATATGGGTGTTAGATATATGTTCTCTAATATCGAAGAGGTCGACCACATTGGAACAGTAAATGTTGGTCTCCACTACTATTATTAAGGGTCAAAAGGTTTGAAATTATTGAGCTAAAAGAGTCTTCATGAAAAAGTATTTATGCTCCATTCTTATAAGTATTGGACTTTTTATGACGATAGGATGTGATAGTGTCGGGAGCAATGATATTCCAGATCCTGGCACTTACCCTGTCTCTACCAGCGAGATTGATCCAGGAAGAGCAGGTATTATTGTCCCAAATGTCTTAAAAAATGTCAAAGCAGTCTCCATCAGTTATGCAGGAACTTCATGCACAGAGGGCGGTGGTTTAGCTCATTATATAGCTCATGCAGTTGATAAAGAAGGCAACCCAGTATCAGGAGTTACCTTTAATGCTTCGCTGATAAATGGAATAAAAGTAATAAAAAATAGAAATTTAGGTGGTGGGATTCTAGTACCTGCTACACAAGCTGGATTTGCAGATAGTGATATCAACTTTGTTGATGCTGGTGTAACTGATGAAGATAGATTAATTATTATTCCAAATTCTAGTAACTTTAATCAAGATTATCTTGGGAATTGGACAATAGACCAAGTAAGTGAACATATGCTTATTTTAAAGGAGGCTTTTGTAGGCTCAAATATCTCTCCTCTTTCATATATTATTGGAAATGAAAAGAGATATCTAGAAGGAATTGGTGTAGCTGTAGCAGATATTAAGCGTTCAAGTACATTTGATACAAATATCACAGGTGAAGTTCCATTTGATATAGTATTTGATAGAGTTTTATCTGGACATACATTTACTATTGCTTTGGATGTATATTTTAAGGATTCAGATGGAGTACAAAGAAGAGTAGGGATTGCTAAAGTAGAATCTTTTAGAGGTAGTGGCTATGCATCATCACAAGAGAGTATCAAAATAGATGGGGAAGATCATATAATAAATCTAACCTTAAGTATTGCAGATTGTGGTGGTCAACCTGTAGAGCCTTTGGTTGGAGTTGATATTGTACCAGATAGTATTATATTTAGTAGTACAAGCTGTAGCCTTAATCTAAATGATTCTAGAACAAACTTGACTACCGATTCAAATGGACAGATTACTATAGTAGTCTCTACTGATCCAGCCACCACAGATAGTGGAGATTGCGATGTGAGCTGGGAATCATCAAACAGAGGAATTTATATGGAGTACTAACTCCTCTTCATCATCTTCAAACTCCTCTTGTGGGACTTTTAAAAAGAGCTTTAAAACTCAAGAAGCTCTTTTATAAGATAGCTCAAAATCCCAAAACATCCGACTTTCACATTAAGCCCCTCTTAGATATAATCTACATTAATTAACTATTTAAAAGAGTGCAGGCTCACTATTGTAAGGAGTGTTATGAATAATCTATTTGATAATGAGTCAATAGAGCAGATTTTAATTGAAGAGAGTATGAAAGAGAGTTATCTTGATTACTCAATGAGCGTAATTGTAGGGCGTGCTTTACCAGATGCTAGAGATGGTCTCAAACCTGTCCATAGACGAATCCTCTACTCTATGAATGAGCTAAACTTAGGTCACCGCTCTAGCTATAAAAAGTCAGCTAGAATTGTCGGGGATGTAATCGGTAAATACCATCCACACGGTGATAGTGCAGTATATGATGCATTGGTACGAATGGCTCAAGAGTTTTCGATGAGGATTCCTCTAGTAGATGGTCAAGGAAACTTTGGCTCAATTGATGGCGATAATGCGGCAGCGATGAGGTACACAGAAGCTAGAATGACAGCTCTTTCTGAGGAACTTTTGAGTGATATTGACAAAGATACGGTAGATTTTATCCCAAATTATGATGATAGTATGAGTGAACCTAGCGTATTGCCAAGTAGAGTCCCAAATCTTCTTTTGAATGGAAGTAGTGGTATTGCTGTCGGAATGGCTACAAACATCCCTCCTCATAGATTGAGTGAATTAATTGATGCCCACATCGCTTACTTAGAAAATCCAGACATCTCTACAGCTCAATTAATGGAGCATTTGTCAGGTCCAGATTTTCCAACTGGTGGAGTGATTTTTGGGAAGAAGGGGATAATTGATGCTTATGAGACTGGAAGAGGTAGAATCAAAATCCGAGCTAAAACTCACATCGAACAGCATAAAAGTAAAGAGGCAATAATCATCGACGAACTCCCATACCAAGTCAATAAGGCTAAATTGATTGAGAGTATCGCTCACCTAGTCAAAGAGAAACAAATCAATGGTATCTCCGAGGTCAGAGATGAGAGTGACAGAGATGGGATTCGTGTAGTAATTGAACTAAAAAGAGATGCAATGAGTGAGATTGTGCTAAATCACCTCTACAAATCTACTCAACTTCAAGTCACTTTTGGGATTATAATGCTAGCAATCGTCAATAAAGAGCCAAAAATCCTAAATCTCAAATCACTAATTGATATTTTCCTCTCTCACAGAAAAAGTGTAATAATCAGAAAAGCGATTTTTGAGCTAGAAAAAGCACAAGCTAGGGCGCATATTTTAGAGGGGCTAAAGATTGCAGTAGATAATATCGATAAAGTAATAAAAATAGTACGCTCTAGCAGTAATGACTCTGAAGCAAAAGAGAAGTTGATTGAGGAGTTTAGTTTTTCTGATGCTCAAGCCAAAGCAATTTTGGAAATGAGGCTAAGAAGACTTACAGGTCTAGAGATTGATAAAATAGAGTCTGAGCTAAAAGAGAGACTTGAAAGAATTGCTTATCTTGAGAGTATTTTGAAGTCTGAAGAGTTAATCGAAAAAATCATCAAAGATGAGCTTTTGGAGATAAAAGAGAGTTTTCCAGATAGCAGAAAGACTCAAATTGTGGACGATTATGATGATATTAATATTGAGGATTTGATTCCAAATGAACCAATGGTCGTAACCATCACTCACAGAGGTTATATCAAAAGAGTCCCGCTTAAACAGTATGAAAAACAAAAGCGAGGAGGCAAAGGCAAAACAGCCCTTACAACTTATGAAGATGATTTCATTGAGAGATTTTTTATCTCACACACACACGATACTCTGATGTTTGTCACAAATAGAGGTCAGCTCTACTGGCTAAAAGTTTATAAAATCCCAGAAGGAAGTAGAACAGCCAAAGGTAAAGCAGTAGTCAACCTCATCAACCTAGAAAAAGATGAAAAGATTAAAGCAATAATTCCTACGACAGATTTTAGTCAAGAGAAGAGTTTGGTATTTTTCACCCAAAATGGTATCGCTAAACGCACAAATCTAAAAGAGTATTCCAATATCCGTTCAAGTGGTGTAAAAGCCATAAATTTAGATGAAAATGATGAGCTAATTGATGCCAAAATTATCAAGCCAGACACAAAGTGGCTCTTTATTGTTACCAAAAAAGGTCAGTGTATTCGTTTCAAAGTAGAAGATTTAAGAGAGATTGGACGTGTTGCGAGAGGCTCAATTGGGATTAGATTCAAAATTGATGGAGACTCTGTTTGTGGTGCTACTACAATTGAAAGCGAGAGTGATGAGATTTTAATTGTAAGCGAAAAAGGACTTGGCAAAAGAACAGAAGCCAAAGAGTACAGAGAGCAAAGTCGTGGGGGTAAAGGGGTAATTGCAATGAAACTTACTTCCAAAACGGGAGATGTCGTAGGTGTTGTCTTTGTTGAAGAGGATAAAGATTTGATGTGCTTGACAAGTGTCGGGAAGATGATTAGAGTAGATATGCACTCAATCAGAAAAACAGGTAGAGCTACATCTGGAGTAAAAATAGTAAATGTAGATAATAAAGATAGAGTAGTAAGTATTGCTAAGTGTCCAAAAGAAGAAAAAGATGAAAGTGAGACTCCAGAAGGTGCAGAAGTAGTTGAGTAGATTTATCAAAAAACTATATAATTTGGCAAAATAGAATAGGTAGGAAAAATATGGCAAGAAAATTTAATATTGCAGTTGCTGGAGCTACAGGAGCTGTTGGTGAAGAGATTTTTAGAGTTTTAGAAGAGCAAGATTTTCCAGTAGGAGATGTTTTACCTCTAGCTAGCATCAATAGTATAGGTAAAACCATAGAGTTTAAAGGTAAAAGCTACAGAGTAGAAGAGCTTACAGAAGATGTTTTCGAAGGTAGAGAGATTGATATTGCTTTCTTTAGTGCTGGTGGTAGTATCTCTGCTAAGTATGCTCAGTTTGCTGTAGAAGCTGGGGCAGTAGTCATCGACAATACTAGTCACTTTAGGATGGATCCAGATGTTCCACTAGTTGTACCTGAAGTCAATCCAGAAGATATAGCCCTTTGGAGAGAGAGAGGAATAATTGCTAATCCAAACTGCTCTACAATCCAAATGGTTCTAGCTCTAAAGCCTCTTTATGACCTTTATGGTGGGATTAGAAGAGTAGATGTCAGCACTTACCAAGCTACGAGCGGAGCCGGTAAAAGTGGGATGGAAGAGCTTGTTACGCAGATGAGAGACTTTTTTGCTTTTAGGTTGGATGAGAGTGAATGTAAAGCTTTTGCTCATCAAATCGCCCTAAATGTCATCCCTCAAATCGATAAACCTATGCCAAATGGTTACACAAAAGAGGAGATGAAAATGGTCAATGAGACCAATAAAATTATGCACGCAGATATTGCAGTGAGTGCTACTTGCGTGCGAGTACCTGTACTTCGTAGCCACTCTGAAGCCGTGACGGTTACTTTTAATGAAGAGGTAGAGGTAAATGTAGACCAAGTAAGACTTGCTCTTCATCAGTTTCCAGATGTAGAAGTTGTAGATAATCTAGAAGCTGGTCTCTACCCGATGCCAATTACTGCAACAGATAGTGATACTACTTTTGTAGGAAGAATCAGAAGAGATATCGTCTCAGCAAATATTTTACATATGTGGGTCGTAGCTGACCAAGTAAGAGTCGGAGCTGCTACAAATGCGGTCAGAATCGCTCAAAAATGGATAGAATTGGAGGATATTTAATGAAAGAGACACATACAGAAAAAGAGCATCAGCAAATGGATGCAGAGTATCAGCCTCTGATTGAGAGAGTATTTGAAAATGCTCTTTGGGGGACGAGATTTTTTGTAATTTTTGCTGTAATTTTTAGTATGATTGGAGGAATTGCCCTTTTTGTTGTCGCAAGTGTTGATATTTGGCATGTGGCTACAATGGTATTTAATGTTTATATTCATGGACTACATCCTGAAAACTTCCATGAGGAGATTGTCAGCAATCTAATAGGTGCTGTTGACTTATATCTAATTGCAATTGTGCTGTTTATCTTTGGGTTTGGGCTTTATGAACTATTTATCTCTCAAATTGATGTAGCAAAAAGGAGCGCTGCTTCTAGAATCTTGGAGATTCACTCTCTTGATGAGCTAAAAGATAAGTTGGCAAAAGTAATCATCATGGTATTGATTGTTAGCTTTTTCAAAAGGGCTATGCACACAACTTATGAGAGTGCTTTGGATATGCTGATGTTGGCTGGAGCGATTTTATCTTTGGCTGTGGCATTTTATTTTATGCATAAGGGAGACCATTAATGAGCAAGATTTTTGTAGATGCCTGTCTAGGTAAAGAGACACCTTACACTCCTGTTTGGATGATGCGTCAAGCAGGAAGATATCTCCCTGAATATATGGCTGTGCGTGAACAAGCAGGAGATTTCCTCTCTCTTTGCCACAATCCAGCTCTAGCTTGTGAAGTTACTCTTCAACCTGTAGATATTTTAGGAGTCGATGCGGCGATACTCTTTAGTGATATTTTGGTTGTGCCAAATGAGATGGGAATGGATTTAAGATTTGCCAAAGGTGAAGGACCAATTTTTGATCATCCAATCAAAACTCTAGAAGATGTAGAAGCTCTTAGAGGTGGAAGTGATGCTAGTGATAGATTGGATTATGTCTATGAAACAATCAAGCTTATAAAAGAGAGACTTCCAGAAGATAAAGCTTTAATTGGTTTTGCTGGAGCTCCTTGGACACTTGCGACTTATATGATTGAAGGGCGTGGTACAAAAACTTACAATATCGTCAAAAAATTGATTTATACTCAACCTGAATTGATGCACAAGCTCTTAGCCAAAACAACAGAAGTGGTCAAACTCTATCTTGCTAGACAGATTGAAGCTGGAGCTGATGTGGTGCAGATTTTTGATAGCTGGGCTTCTGCACTTGAAAAACCAAAATATTTTGAGTTTAGCTGGAACTACATCAAAGAGATTACAAGCTTCTTAAAAGAGAACTATCCAGACACCCCAATTATTGCCTTTCCAAAGGGAATTGGAGCTTATTTAGATGACATTGATGGGGATTTTGATGTCTTTGGAGTCGATTGGGCTACACCAATGGCAATGGCAAAAGAGAAGCTAGGAGATAGATATGTCCTTCAAGGAAATATGGAGCCTTGCCGACTCTACTCAAAAGATGCGACAAAAGAGTGTGTAGAAGCACTTGCTGAGATTATGAAAGATGGTAGACACATCTTTAATCTGGGACACGGAATTTTACCTGATGTGCCAGTAGAGAATGCGAAATATTTTATTAAATTGGCTCAAGAGGTGAGTAAAAGAGATTAGAGGTCAAAAGAGGCTGAGAGCTAGTTTCTCAGCTTTTTAAGCATTCTTGATGGAAACCTCAGTATTTTCAGCTGTTGGAATGAATGCTTACCAACTTTCGCCGTAAAGCCCCTGCCTTCAGGCATGGGGATATAAGGCGATCTTGTGCTTTAGCACTCTATTTGAGAAAAGATTTTCGGGAGTTTATCTCCCTTGAAAATCTTTTGTAATTATTGTATAATAAACAAAAGGTTGGGATGACGACCTTCGGCATAGGAGATGTAAGACCTTTAATAAAAGGCAATCTCCGTTTTAAAGCCAGAATCCCCTTGATTTATCAATGGGGAGTTCGTCAAAGTGTAATAGCTTCGATTTTATATTTATTACTAGGAAGTTCGTCAAAATACTCTTATATACAGTAGAAACTATCAAAAAAATAACGCCTTTAGATAGATAAGAAAATGAGCTAAATTCCACCTCTGTAAAATTCTTATTTTGGATTGTCAATAGCTAAAAGTTCCCTATGAACAGATTCAGATGTATAAAGCTTAATCTTCTTAATTATAATAAGATTAGTCAAAAATCAAAAACTGCAGAAAGTTAAGCCTGTAGAGTCTTCTTTGTCTGCTAACTAAATATGAAACTATAAATCTCTACTTTAGTTGTAAGGTGGCTTATTAATACTTTTTTGAGATTTTTTGATATACAAGAAATGCAAGTATAAAAATTTGTAGAGTTGAGGCATCAATCCTTGGCATAGGGGGTATAAGTCTAGCTATCTTCTAGCAACCATCACTTTCTTGTGCTAATTAGCACTCTCTTTGAGAAAGCCAGAATCCCCAGCCTTCAGGCGTGGGGGGTATATCAATATTATTTTAGGAATTTGCCTAGCATATCCATAGCACCACTTACACCACCTACTTGAGATAGTAAATCTCCTACGATATTACTATCTTCTGATGAAGCTTTATCAACAATCGCAGGTAATACATCAGCCAAAGCTTTGCCCGCACTCTCAGCAGGAATACCCAACTGCTCAGCAAATTGAGAGATTTTCTCTTCTCCTAAGACATTTGAGATAGTATCAGGGTCAATAGGAGCATTCTCTCCATCTCCAAGCCAAGAGCTTACAATGTCACCTAAACCACCTTCAGCAAAAGCAGAGACAACAGAACCTAAATCCAAGCCTCCTTCTCCTTCAGCATTATTTCCTAATATTGAACCTAAAGCTGAAGCTATATCCCCTACATCCAATCCTGTAGTAGAATCATCATCATTATTTTGAATCATCTTAGCCCCAATTTGCAATAAATCAGCAATATCCATATTGTCTCCTTTAGAAATGTTTATATTGTAATTTTAACATTAATTTATTAATATTAGTTATTTTATAGCCTAAAGATAAGAACCTCATCAAACAAATTTATAATAATTTTGACTTAAAAAGTTAAATATGTTAATCTAAACTTTATATACTAGAAGTAATTGGCTAGAGGGACTAAAATGACAAAGACTCTACTTTTTATGGCTTTTTCTATGTCTCTTTTTGGAGAAGAGATAATATCAGAATTTGAATATGGACAGATGCTCTACAATAATCCAAGAGGTGTAAGTTGCATGCCTTGTCATGGTGTCAAAGGTGAAGGGAAAGAGATTATAAGATATTTTGATAAAGGTCAAGAAAAAATCCTCTTAGCTCCAAATATTATAGATAAAAGTTTCCAAGAGTACAAAAAAGCTATCAAAAAAGGGCCAAAAGTGATGCCAAAATACTTTTTGACTGATGAGGAGCTAAAAGCAATCTATAGCTATATCCAAAAAGCAAATAGCATCCAAATAGATAAAACAGAAGGAGAGGTAAATGAGCAAAATATTAGTGATATTAATAATAGCTTCAATATCGATATTGATGGGGAAGATTCCAAATTCGACGAAACAGTTGATAGTAGTAGTCTCTAAAAGCTGGAATTCTTCTACTGCAAAACTCTATAGATTTGAAAAAGTTGGCAACAACTGGAGAAAAATCTCACCTGCTATTCCTGTGGTAGTAGGAAGAAGAGGAATGGGTGTGGGCATAGGTTTGACAAAAGGTTTGCAAGGTGTCACAAAAAGAGAAGGAGACAAAAGAGCGCCAGCAGGAGTCTTCAAAATACCTTTTATTTTTGGCAAGCAAAATCTAGGTTTTAATTATCCATTTTATAGAATGGATAGTAACTATCGCTGTGTAGATGATATAAACTCTAAGTATTATAATAAAATTGTCAATATTAACAAGACTAAAAGAGATTATCGTAGTTTTGAAAAGATGTCTTTGAAGAGTGGATTATATGATTATGGACTTTTTATCTCTCATAATCCAAAATCGATCAAAGGTAGAGGTTCTTGTATTTTTATGCACATTGCCAAATCTAGTGGAGCGTCTACTGTAGGGTGTACAGCGATGAAAAAACGGGACTTGATTTCAGTTTTGAAGTGGTTGGACAAGAGTAAAAATCCTATTCTTATTCAGGCACCACAATCTCAAATAAATAGGCTTCTACCTAAAGATTTGAAGTTATGAAAAATCGTTAAGTAATCTTGGATATAATTTGGACATTTTAAAATTAATGTAAATAGGAAAGGGTTAAATGGTTAAGTTTTCTCTTAAAAGTCTAATCGTAGCTGGATTGTTGATAGGTGTAACAGTGGCAAATGCAGAGAATGCACAACAAGCTGGTGCAAAAAAAGAGATTAAGCAGATGAAAATAGATCCAAAAGCTGAGCAAGCTGCTTATAAACTTTTTGAAGCACTAAAGCTAAAAGAGGGTATTAGAAATGCTTTAAATACATCTTTGGAAGCTCAATTTAGAAGAAGTCCTGCCATGATTCCTTACAAAGATATTTATCAAAAGTTTTTTGCTAAATATACAAAGTGGGAAGATATGAAAAAGGATTTAGCCAAAGCTTATGCTTCTAAATTTAGTGCCAAAGAGATGGAAGAGCTTGCAAAGTTCTACTCTTCAGAGCTAGGTAAAAAATCTTTGGCTATTCTTCCTTCACTCTCAGCATTTGCCATGAAATTGGCTCAAATTAGAATCGCTTCTCACTCAAAAGAGTTAAAAGCTGAAGTCGCAAAAAGAGCAAAAGAGCTTCAAGCAAAAGCTAAAAAGTAGCTTTAGTTTAGAATAAGTCTACTCTCCACCAGCTTTGGTGGAGAAAGAGATAATTACTTTCAAAATATAAATCTTCTAGAAAACTCCAGCATATAAATCTGCTATAATATAATATTCTATTTTTTTGATGAAAAGGTAGCCAAGTAATGAAAAAATTTATAAATAGTGTTGGAGTTTTTTTGGTAGTGGGAAGTCTGCTTAGTGGTTGTGGGGGAGGTACATCTTCTTCTACGACTACAACCCTAGCACAGGAGAATACACCAAAAGATGATACATCTACAAACGATGCTCAAAATCAAAACCCTCAAACCAAACAAGACCAAACTAACAAAGGAGTCGGAGTATATCTGGATGCTCCAGTCGAAGGGCTTGGGTATGAGTGTGGAAAATATAAGGATTTTACCGATAGTAATGGAACTTTCTATTATGAGTTAAATAGAGGGTGTACATTTAGAGTGGGTTCAATGGTAATTAGAGAGATAAGCGGAGATAAATTTAAAGATAAAAAAGTAATTTTGCAAGAGTTGGACGAATCAATAGCTAGACTTTTGCTCTCTCTTGACTCTAATCCTGATCCAGACAAAATCAAAATCGACCCAATCATCGTCTCAGAGCTAAACTCCTCTAAATATCAAACAAAGATTGATGAGATTCAAATTAATAAAACTCTAACAGAATTAAAAGAGTCTCTAAAGGAGAAGGGTCTAAAAATAGATATCAAACCAGCTAGCAGAGAGTATGTTATTTCTCATCTTCAAAAGAGTCTAGAGCAGTATTCAAAAGAGAAGAATTTGATTAAGCTCGGGGAGCTAAATACTTCCAAAGAGTCAAACTCTCAAATGGTCACAATAACAAACACTAATAAGCCAGAAAGCAGACCTACAAATTTAGGCTCAAATTTATCAATAGATGAGTTTGATTATATTCCAAAAGGTGATAATCTAACCGATGAGATGGCGATTAGATTTTTGAATATGGCTACTTTTGGGCATACTCAAGAGTTAGTCCAAGAGCTTAGAGAAAAAGGGGTAGTAAAGTGGGTCGATGAGCAGTTGAATATCCCTTACAATCCAAAGAGTGAAAGTGTCTTGAGAAAGACAATTGTAATGTCTTTGACATCTTATCCTCAAGAGTTTAAATACACTTTTAGAGATGGGACAGTAGAGAGTTTTGAGCTAAATGATACCACTATCGATATGGCAATCAATAATCCTACATATGATTTTAACCGTCATAGAGGACCATTTAATGCTAGTGGAAAGATGGGCTTTTGGGTAGAGCAAGCACTGCTAAATATTATGCTTACGACCAAAGCTCAGCTCAGACATAGAGTAGCTTATGCTCTGCATCAGTGGGTTGTAGCCTCTCAATCTCTTGATGGATTCTTTTTCAGGAGAATGGATGCTTTAGCTTACTATTATGATCTCTTGATTAAAAATGCTTTTGGAAAATATCAAGATATGCTTTATGATGTTTCTGTTTCTCCTGCAATGGGGACCTTTTTGACATACTTAAATAACCAAAAGCTCCATCAGGCTGGAGAAAATACGATCTATCCAGATGAAAACTACGGTAGAGAGATTATGCAACTTTTTAGTGTAGGGCTTTATCAATTGAATATGGATGGCTCAATCAAAACCGGCTCAGATGGTAAATATATCTACAACTTTAGCGAAGATGATGTCAAAGAGATGTCAAGAGTCTTTACTGGTTTTGTATTAAATAAAAGATTCCCAAAAGATATTGAGTGGGGATTGGGAGTTCACAGACCAATGCTCTGTAAAGATAGTTGGCATGATAATCAAAGCAAAACCGTAATGGGACAGGTTTTACCTGCTGGTCAAGACTGCTATGGTGATACTAGAAATGCTGTAGAGATGCTTACAAAACATCCATCATTTTATCCTTATGTTGCTAAGAAGTTGATTATGAGGTTGACAGAGTCAAATCCAACCTCAGATTATATTTTGAGAGTAGCTGAAGCGCTTAGGGACTCTGATAACTCTCTAAAAGAGGCTGTAAGAGCTGTATTATTAGACCCAGAGCTATGGGAAAATATTACAAAAGGAAAATCGACCAAGCTAAAAGAACCTTTTTTGGCTTATATGCAGATGTTTAGGACTCTAGATGCCAAACCAAAATATGAGACTCACTTTGGGGATAAAAATAGTATAATGCTAAAAAACACTTACTTCTTCCCAAATTTTCAAACTTATATCTTCCAAAAACCTCTCTACAGTCCAACCGTTTTTAACTACTATAGTGATGATTTTATCCCAAACGACTCTGAGTTTAAAGTCAGAGGATTTGTAGCTCCAGAGCTTGAGATTCAAACAAGAGGTTATCAGACTGGTTATAGTCAATTTATCTATCGACACTTTACATCTTGGAATACTATGGGTCATGAGTACACTTTTATCAAAGATATTTTAATTGAGAATGGTTTAGAAGACCCAGACCCTTATAAATATGGTGATGTAGAGGGTGGAAGTGTCAAGATTGACCCTCGTACAAATGTGATTTTTGATATGGGATTTGCTTATGATGCTGCAAGAGAAGCAATTGGTGGAGATTTGAGTAAGATTCCTGCATGGAATGACCCAAAAGCAAAAGAGGTTTGGCCTGGTGTAATTGGAGCAATATGTGATGCTATTTCTCTCAGACTCACAGGCAAAAAGATGCCAGAAGATGCAAAAGAGGGCGTCGTTTATGAGCTGACAAATAATCCTAGTACAAAATTTGCATATAGAAATCAGCACCACTTAAGGTCAGTTTATATCTACTGGATTGTTCCGATTGTCCAAATCATCTTAAATAGTCCAGAGTATCTGGTCAACTAAGGAGTTTTTATGAGAAGAAGAGATTTTTTAAAAGGTTTAGGCTGGGCATCTGTAGCCTACTCTGTGCCAAGTCAGATGCTTTTTGGAGATACTGGAGATAGCAACGACTTTAAAGCAATTGTTATTGTTCATATGACTGGTGGGAATGATGGCTTTAATACATTTTTGCCAGCTGATAATACTCCAGATATCAAAACTGGCTGGGGTGCTTTTACGCAGATGAGGTCTGAGGCTGTCCGTCCAAAAGATAGAGACTTAACACCTGAACTAAAAAAATATATTCAAGATGATGGAGAGCTTCAATTTGGAGCTACGACAAACCCTTATTCACTTGATGGTGCAGAAAATGGTTATAAGAGTGGATTTTATTTTATGGATGAAAATACACCTTTTGGGGGTAAGGTAGGAATCAATGCACTAATGCCAGAAATTGCCAACTTGGCACTCCAAGGGAAAGTGGCAATCCTTCACAATACTGGAAATCTACCAAAACCATTGACAAAAGCTGATAGTCTCAAGCCATATCCTAGATTTAGCGCACACAATATCGGAACTACTCTTATGGAGACTGGACAAGGGGGAAGCTCTAGCTTTAGGACTGGATGGCTTGGAAGATTAGCAGAAGAGCTAGGAGCTATCAATGGTGATAGTATCTATCCTATGAATATAAATATGTCTCAGTATGGTGTCAATAGGATGATGTACTCTTTTAATAGTAATACTATGAATATCTCAACTTATGGGGTAGTAAACTTCTCTTTTGGGAGTATTCGCTACGAGAGTAAAGTCAATGCTTCAGCTCTTGAAGCTTATAAAAGATATATCAACAACTTCGAAAGAAGGGATATGTTTAAGCACCTCATCTACAACAATAGAAAAAAATCTCTCTCAGAGATAGATACTATTATCGCCGATTTAAAAGATGTAGAAGATGCTTTTGAAATATCTACAAATGTCTATGGAGATGATGGGATATTTACATTTCCAAATACTGGCGACCACCCAGACGCCCATGGTAATGAGTCTATCTTTGGCAATAACTTCCTTCAACCATTTAAAATGGCTGCTAAACTAATAAAAATTGGTAAAGACCAAGGCTTGAGTCGACTAGTAGTCTATTTGAGAGTTGGTGGCTGGGATCAGCATAGTGGATTAGTAGGTTATCACGGTATGAATCTAAGAGGAGTCTCTACTGGTGTTGGAGCATTTATGAAGGCGATGAGGTCTCTGGGGTTAGAAGATAGTGTTACTCTGCTAAATACATCTGAGTTTAGCCGTACTTTAATTGATAATGGAGATGGATCAGACCATGCTTGGGGCGGAAGTTATTTTGTAGTAGGTGGAGCTGTCAAAGGTGGAAATTACGGTATTTTGCCGGAAATGAGCTATGATAGTGACTATTTTCTTTCAAGAGGTACACTAATTCCTACTACTCCATTTACCCAGCACTTTGCAACACTCTCTAAATGGTTTGGGGCAAATGAGAGTCAAATTTATAGAATTTTTCCTGAGCTTCAAAATTTTGATAGTAGTGATTTAGGATATTTTAAGAGCTGATTTTGCAGGAGGAGCTAGGTCAAAAAGGTGGCTTCTCCTTGCATCCATTTTGACGATTTGACAAAAATAGTTCATCACTTAATTTAATCTCTATTTGGATATAATCTCCGCTAAATCAATAAAAGAAAAAGGATAGATTAGATGACTCTAAATGTCTACTATGATAAAGATTGTAATCTAGATATTATCAAAAGTAAAACTGTAGCTATGATTGGTTTTGGTAGCCAAGGTCATGCCCATGCAGAAAACCTAAGAGATAGTGGTGTAAATGTAGTAGTAGGTCTCAAAGAGGGTGGAAGCTCTTGGAAAAAAGCTGAAGCTAAAGGTTTTGAAGTACTAAGTGTAGCAGAAGCTACTGCAAAAGCTGATGTAGTTATGATTTTGCTTCCTGATGAGATTCAAGCTGAGATTTATGAAAATGAGATTGAACCAAATCTAAAAGATGGTGCGACTATTGCTTTTGGACACGGTTTTAACATTCACTACGGCAGAATCAGACCAGCAAGTAATATTAATGTAATGATGGTAGCTCCAAAAGCTCCAGGACACACTGTAAGAAATGAGTTTGTCAATGGTGGTGGGATTCCAGATTTGATTGCAATCCATCAAGACCCAAGTGGAGAGACAAAAGAGTTAGCTTTAAGTTATGCTAGTGCAATTGGTGGTGGTAGAACGGGGATTATTGAGACTACTTTCAAAGATGAGACAGAAACTGACCTCTTTGGTGAGCAAGCTGTACTTTGTGGTGGTGTGACTGCTCTAGTTCAGGCTGGTTTTGAGACTTTGACTGAAGCTGGTTATGCTCCTGAGATGGCATATTTTGAGTGTTTGCATGAGCTAAAACTTATTGTAGACTTGATGTATGAGGGTGGAATAGCAAATATGAGATACTCAATCAGTAATACTGCTGAGTATGGAGATTATGTAAGTGGACCAAGAGTAATCAATGATTCTAGTAAAGAGGCTATGAAACAGATTCTAAAAGAGATTCAAAATGGTCAATTTGCAAAAGATTTTATTCTAGAAGGTCAAGCTAACTATCCAAGAATGAATGCAGAAAGAAATAATGCAAAAGTATCTCTAATCGAAAAAACAGGTGAGAATCTAAGAGGTATGATGCCTTGGATTACAGCAAATAAAATTATAGATAAAGACAAAAATTAAATCATATATTTCATCCCCTCGGCTTGGGGATGAAAAAAATCTATCAACTTATCAATCTCTTACTATTATCGTAGTATTACTTTTACCATATTTTCTGACTAAATTATAAATTCTTTTTGCACTTCTTGGATAAGTCCGTACACACCCATGAGATGCTGGAGAACCAAGTCTACTAAGAGATGCAGTCCCATGAATTGCTACACCACCATTGAAAAATACACTCCAAGGCATAGGAGAGTTGTAATATTTTTTAGAGTAGTGCATAGCTTCTACTGAGTATGGTTTAAAAACACCATTTGGTGTAATATGTCCTGCTTTACCTGTGGAGACTTTAAAAGTATAAATATGTTTAAAATCTTTGTAGACATACATTCTCTGCTTCGATTTATCTATAATAATCTTAAGATAAGGCTTTGTAGGATTATTAAGAGTTTTAGATTTTAGATACAAAGTCGCATACTCCTGAGGCATTGGTCCATCGATTGCTTTCATATCCAAATAGGCATTGCCAGTTAATTGATGCTGTTGATAGACTTCATAATTGACTTGATTTAGTTTGATATTTTTGACAGGTCCTAAATACTCCTTTTTGATTCTTGCCATACGTCTTCCTCTGCTTCTGTAATTTGTTCCTCTTTTTTTTCTGGAGACTAAAGCCCTTTTTTTGTAGACTCTTTTCCTATAAACTCTCTTTTTTTGTATCCTTTGAGTATATCTTTTTTTTCTAGTGGTTCTCTTCTGTGTCGTTTGAGCCTTTTTATGACTTGTACTTCTTGGGATATGATGACCTCTTAACACATCAAGAGGGTCTGGACGACTTGCATTTAAGATTGATAAGAAGATAGCAACAATAGACAAAAACTTGACTAATCTTTTCATGGGGGAATCCTTCTATTGTATTATTTTTATAATTATAAGAAAAAAACTTTTAAACCAAAATTAAATATATGTTTACTATTAACGAATATTTAATAAAAGCTATGTTTTAACATAAAAAATCTCAAAAAAACCCTCTAAGATTAATAAGAATGGTACACTCCCACTTATTTTTGCTAGAAAATATTTACCCCAACTTTATAAAAATTGCCAAAAACTTTATGATTTAAGACTATTTAAGATTACTTCAAGAAGCTAAAAAAAGGGACTCAAAAGCTAAAAACAGCTACTACTGCCTTGCATAGTTTGCATATTCTATAAGAAAACTCTATAATTTCAACTAGCAGGCGACTTTATCAAGATGTTAGCCTTTTTTGGCTTTTTGTTGTACCTCTTTTCAAAAAGAGGCGTCTAAACTAAAGGATTTTTGATGAAAAAGTTGTTTTTGATTCCAATTTTTTTGATATTTTTTGCTACTTTTGCCACTGCCCAACCTCATCAAGAGAGCAGTAGTCAAAATATTGAAAAGCTTGAGAGTTATAGTTCAAAACCCTTGACCCAACTATTAGAAGATTTCCTAAAGAGTACCGGTATTTACGCGATTACTCACCCAAAAGATGGTATCAAAAATGGTGAGGGTAAAGAGGTTAGTAAATTTGCCCAAAGTGTTGGACGAATAATTATGTTCATAATCGTTTTTATCCTCTTCTACTTAGCAATTGTCAAAAAATTTGAGCCTCTTTTACTTTTACCTATTGGTTTTGGAGGACTTTTGGCAAATATTCCAATCGCAAATATGACCGCTCCTGATGGATTTTTGGGAATCATTTACAATATGGGAATTGCAAATGAGTTTTTTCCTCTGTTAATTTTTATGGGTGTTGGAGCTATGACTGATTTTGCTCCACTTCTTTCTAATCCAAAGACAGCTCTTCTTGGGGGAGCAGCTCAATTTGGAATCTTTGGCTCTTTAGTTGGTGCGGCATTTTTATCTCAGCATACAGATATTTTTGATTTTAGCCTTAAGCAGTGTGCATCAATTAGTATTATTGGAGGAGCTGATGGACCTACTTCTATTTTTATAGCTTCTGCTCTTTCTCCAGAGCTTCTTGGCGCAATTGCTGTAGCTGCTTACTCATACATGGCACTTGTACCTGTGATTCAACCCCCAATTATGAAAGCTCTAACTACAAAAGAGGAGAGAAGAATAGTAATGCCCCGTTTGAGGGAGGTTTCAAAAAAGGAGAAGTTAATTTTTCCTCTGATTCTAATAATGATGAGCGCTCTATTTCTACCAGAATCTGCCCCTTTGATTGGGGCTTTTGCCTTTGGAAACTTTGCCAAGGAGAGTGGAGTCGTAGATAGACTCTCAAATGAAATGCAAAATTCACTGATAAATATTGTTACAATTTTTCTTGGTCTTGGTGTTGGCTCCAAACTTCAAGCTGATAAATTCTTAGTTGTAGATACTCTTGGTATTATGGCAATAGGGCTTATTGCCTTTGGTGTAGGGACAGCCTCTGGTGTACTTTTGGCAAAATTGATGAATCTATTCTCAAAAGAGCCTATTAATCCATTAATAGGGGCTGCTGGAGTCTCTGCTGTGCCGATGTCTTCTCGAGTCGTAAGCAAAGTAGGAGGAGAAGCTAGAGCTGGAAATGTCTTATTGATGCATGCAATGGGTCCAAATGTAGCTGGAGTAATTGGCTCTGCTGTTGCAGCTGGAGTGCTACTTTCTATTTTTGGATAGTAGAATCTATAAGAAGATATTGAGTAAAATTTCATAACTAAAACAAAGTGAGGAACAGATGGAAAATATCAAGCCAAAAGGTTTGGATAAGCTAGGTATCAAAAATATTCAAAAGGTGGTTTATAATCCTGATTATCAGAAGTTGGCCTCTGATGAAAAGGTAAAAGGAGAGTGTAACTTTAGTGACAATGGTACTGCCATGGTAGATACTGGTGTATTTACTGGTAGAAGTCCAAAGGATAAATATTTTGTCAAGCAAAAACCATCAAGTGAACATATCGCTTGGGGAGAGATAAATCAACCAGTATCTCCAGAAATCTATGATGAGCTTTTGGATATCACTCTCAAGCAACTTTCAGGCAAAGAGATTTATGTCGTCGATGCTTTTGCAGGAGCTAGTCCTAGTAGTAGAAAAGCTATTAGATTTGTTACTGAGATTGCTTGGCAGGCACACTTTATTAGAAATATGTTTATTATGCCAACAGAAGAAGAGCTTGAGAATTTTGAACCAGATTTTACTCTTTATAATGCTTGTAAAACAAAAAATGATAATTTCAAAGAGCATGGATTAAATTCTGATGTTTATGTTGTCTTTAATATTGAGAAAAATACTGCAATAATTGGTGGTACTTGGTATGGTGGAGAGATAAAAAAGGGAATCTTTACTATGATGAACTACTGGTTGCCACTTGAGAACAAACTCTCAATGCACTGCTCTGCAAATGTGGGAAAAGAGGGTGATGTTTGTCTATTTTTTGGGCTTAGTGGTACAGGCAAAACTACACTCTCAACAGATGCGAACAGAGCATTAATAGGTGATGATGAACATGGTTGGGATGATGAGGGAGTCTTCAACTTCGAGGGTGGATGTTATGCAAAAGTAATCAACCTAGATCCAAAGAGTGAGCCAGAAATTTACAATGCCATCAAGCCAAATGCACTTTTAGAGAATGTAGTAGCAGATGAAAATGGAAAGGTAGATTTCAAAGATAAAAGCAAAACTGAAAATACAAGAGTCAGCTACCCAATTGAGCATATTCCAAACCATAAAGCCGATTTGATGGGGGGGCATCCTCAAAATATCATTTTCTTGACAGCTGATGCTTTTGGCGTACTTCCTCCTGTAAGTAAGCTAACAAAAGAGCAAGCCATGTACTACTTTTTGAGTGGTTATACTGCCAAAGTAGCAGGTACAGAGCGTGGAATTAAAGAGCCTGTTGCTACATTTAGCGCATGTTTTGGCGAAGCATTTTTACCACTTCATCCAACAGTCTATGCTGACTTACTTGGAAAAAAGATTGATGAGCATAATGTAAATGTATACCTAGTCAATACTGGCTGGAGCGGTGGTGCTTTTGGTGTAGGTAAAAGAATGAGTATTAAAGATACTAGAGCTTGCATTGACGGTATTTTGAGTGGTTCAATCAATGATGCTGAGTTTGAAACTCTTCCAATATTTAATCTATCAATCCCAAAATCTCTAAAAGGTGTAAAAGATAACTCTATCCTAAATCCAAGAAATACATGGGAAGATAAAGAAAAATATGATGAAGAGCTTAAAAAGTTGGCACAAATGTTTATAGAAAACTTCAAAAGATATAGTGATAGTGGAAGTGAATTTGACTTCTCAAAAGCTGGGCCTAGCTTAGATTAACCAACTGTGATAATTCAATTTATCGAGAGAATAGGAGAGAGTATTGTTACTACTCTCTCTAACGCTCTTAGTATCTACAAATTTATAGCTTTAATTTTGTTCCATCTATTTTTACCATCGACTTATCACCCTGCGATGGTGCGTGTAATGGTTCGCCAAATCTACTTTACAGTGATTCAGATTCTCCCATTTTTTCTTTTTATTGGGCTTACTTTTGGATCAATTGGAATTGGTGCTATGATTAGATTTGCGAATGACTATGGGATAAAAGAGCAGATAATTCCTATTTTGGTACAGTTTACATTTTATGAATTTGCTCCGCTATTTAGTACTATTTTGGTGGCTCTTCGCTCAGGTGCTGCAATCAATAGTGAAATTGCAGTTATGAAAGCTAGCAATGAGATAAATACTCTAGAAAAATTTAAAATCAATCCAATTAGTTATCTTTATGTCCCAAGAGTGATTGGTGGAGTAGTTAGCACTTTGACACTCTCATTTTTACTAATGGTGTTGATGCTCTTTGGTGGATATGTATTTGTATATCTTTTTATGGGAATCAATCTTGAGATTTATCTTCATACACTATCAATTCATATCAAACTATCTCATATTTTGATGCTGTTTTTCAAGAGTGCAATTCTTGGTTTTTTGATTGTTGTGATTGCAATTTATTCAGGGCTAGGGGCTACGAATGCCCTTTTTACTGTTCCTATTGCTGTTTTACGAGGGATGGTAAGAGTCTTTATTGCAATAATATCTATCGAAGGAGTATCACTATTGATAAGGTAGAACTATTTGAGTATAAAAAAGATATCTACAAATATATCCAAGCTCAAGAGAAACTAGGGGAGAGTTTTTGTTATGTTTCGACTCAAACACCACTAATTAGCAATTTAAGTATAGTCGAAAATATATCTTTAATCAAAGAGGTACGCTACAAAGCTACACCTGAGTTGGCTCAGCATGATGCTAGGAGTATTCTTAAATCTATTGAACTAGAGCATATTGGAGATAAAAGACCAGCATTTTGTAGTGGTTATGAAATCTTTGCGGCTCAAATTATTAGAGCATCAATGGTTCGTGGTGGTAAAATAGCTATAATTACTCCATCAGAGTTTCTTTTGGAGATAAATACTCTAGAACTTACAAGATATTTAAAGAGTCGATTAAAAATCAGGCATGAGATTATAATATTTGACTTAGTTAACTACAAATTTAAATATGAAAACAGAGGTGTACAATGTCTTATCAGAAGATAAAATTCTATGTTGGGATATTTTCTATTCTATTTTTTATCGGTTTAGTCTCTGTTTTTTTGATTATTATGCAAAAAAAGGGTCTTTTTGATGAGTATAATCGCTACTACTTCAAAACCAAAAATGCTCAAACTTTTTATATTGGGATGCCTCTTAGATTTTCCGGATTTGAGATTGGAAATATCTCTGATATGGTTTTATTAGATAGTGCCGATGTCAAAATTACAATCAAAATCAAAAAAATTTATAGAAAGTGGATTACAAGAGATACTAAGCTAATAATAAATCGTCCATTAATTGGTAGTCCTAGCATTGATATTGTCACCAAATCTAAAGTATTTATCTTAAATGATGGAGATGAGATAAAAAATGTATTCATCAAAGATGATATAGATGATATTATTGCTAAACTTCTTCCAATTGTTAAAAAGCTTCAAAAAATTGTGGATAATATCGAAATAGTGACCAATAAAATTGCATCTGAAGATGATGGCTCAATTGGAAAGAGTATTAAAAATATAGAGAAATTTACCAATAAACTAGCCTCAGATAAAGGTCTATTGACACTTTTAACAGGTGATAGCAACTCCACAGAGTCTTTAAGTGATGCATTAAAAGGCACAAAAGATATGATTGATGGATTAAATGATATAGTAGAGGAGTTAAATGCTACAGCTCTTGGAGTCCATAAAGAGTTTTTACCTCCATTTGTCAATAGTGCTAAGAGTTTAGATGAAATAATGTTAGACATCAAAAGAAAATTAAGGAGACTCAATAAAGTAGTAAATGAAATTTCATCTTCAAAGTCTGAGATTAGAAGATTAAAAAGAGATATCCGTGTCAATATGAAAAAGACAGGCAGGGTTATAGATAAAGTAGATAGAGTCTTTAGAAAGAGTTCTAAATCAAAAGTTGAGTTGCCATGATGAGGTTTTATGCTATTTTATTTATGTTGTTTTTGGCTGGATGCGGCAGTAGCACCCCTCCAAATCAGTGGCAATTTGACAGTAGTAGCAACTTCGAAGAGTATAAAAATAGTTATCTAAAGGGCGAAGAGGATTTGGCCAAAGATTTTTTAGAAAAAGCAATAAAAAGTGCAAAATCTAGCTCAAATCTTGAGACATTAGCTTCAATTGAACTTGGAAGAGTAGCTCTTAGAATTGCCCTCTTTAAACCTCCAAAATTTGAAGAGTACAAAAAACTTGAGCCTCTAATTGAATCCAAAGAGTTGAAAAGTTATGCCAAGCTTTTAGCCAAAAAATTATCTCCAGGTGAGGTAAAATATCTACCTAAAAAGTACAAAAGATTTGCTCTAGCTTATCTTAGAAGCGATTTCATCTCTGCAAAGAAAAGAATAAAAGAGATAAAATCTCCTATCTCCAAAATGGTAGTAGGAGCTTTAATAAAAGAGCATTTAGATGACAAAACAATAGCTCATATTGTAGATTCTATATCATTTTATGGTTATAGAGTAGCTGTTTTAGAGTGGATGAAGTTTTGGGTTAATCACACAAAAAATGAAAGACTGAAGAAAATTTTGAAAAAGAAATTGGCAATTTTAAATGGATAAAAGGAGAGTAGCTTGTTGACAATTGTCGGAAGTGGGATTGGAGAGTATAATCTTTCTAGAATTCCTCATCAAATTAATTTAGAGAGCTTTGATAGGATAATTTGTGATAAAAACTTTAAGGGGGAGTCCCAAAATATTCTAAAACTTAGCTACAAAGGTGCCAAAAGTTATATTTTGGAAAATTATAAAGATCAAAATATTCTTTATATAGTCACAGGTTCTCCTCTCTTTTTTTCGGCAGGTACTATTATTGCCAAACAGATTCCAAAGAGCTATCTCAAAATTATTTTAAACACCTCATCAAAAGATTATATTCTCTCAAAAATAGGAATCAGTGAAGGTGAGGTCGAAGCTATCTCTTTGCATGGAAGAAGTAAATTAGATTTAGATAGATTTTTGAAGAGGCGATTTACCCTTATTTTGACAGATGAAAAAAGCATCAAAAGACTTTTAGAAGCTACAAAATATTTAAAATCGAAAAATCTTACTTGGATAATTGGCTATAAAATGGGTTATGATGATGAATTTATTGGAGAGTTTGATCCACAAAATCACCACTTCGACCTTAAAAATCCTTATGTTATTTTATTGAAAAGGGAGTTTAATTATCCAAACTATCCTTTAGCAGATTCTGATTTTTTGACAGAAAGAGGAATGATTACTAAAAAGTATAAAAGAGATTTGGCTCTGCAGTTTTTGGAATTATCCTCAAATATGAGTTTGTGGGATATCGGAGCAGGAAGTGGTAGTTGTGGGATTGAGGCTTTTCGTAGATACAGGGTTAAAAGTTATTTTTTTGAGAAAAATCCAAAAAGAGTTGAATTTATCAAACAGAACCTAGCTAAACACAATGTATGTGATGCAGAGATTTTAGAGGGTGAAGCTAGTAGTTTTTTTGAAAATATGAAAGAGCTTGTAGATAGAGTCTTTGTTGGTGGTGGTGGGGATGAGGTACTTGAAAAGTTGGACTATCTTTTTGAGAGGCTAAAAGATAAAGGAATAATGGTAATTATGGCTGTGACCTTGAGGACACTTACAAAAGCCACCCAAACTCTAGAAGAAAATAGAATCAACTATGATGTAATATCTTTATCCCTGACAAGCTGGAAAAATAAGCTTAAGATGGCAGAGCCTCAAAGAGAACTATTTATTATTAGAGTTTTAAAAAGTTGATAATTTTGAAGCTAAGGTTTTAAGGGGATTAAAAAATTAGAGAGTTTTTTAATATACTCCACGCCTCTTTTGCAAAGCACTCTCTGCGGGAAAGGCGGGGATTTCTAGCTTTAGATGAAAATGCCTACAATAGCAGATCTTACCAAACATCGCCGTAAAGCCCCTGCCTTCAGGCATGGGGATATAAGGCGATAATAAGTAGAAGTATGGTAAGAAGGAGCTTTGATGATTAGAACCTATAAATACAAACTGTATAGTACAAAAAGATTA
>Ga0256843_1000400_pt1 | contig 37161 bp, 42 predicted proteins | sample AlvinellametaG_FD_191572 | JGI IMG/M metagenome (GOLD analysis project Ga0256843, IMG submission 191572) | Pompeii worm associated microbial communities from hydrothermal vent at the East Pacific Rise, Pacific Ocean - Alvinella | ecosystem: Host-associated > Annelida > Integument > Unclassified ...
AGGAATTTGATGGAGAAGTTGACCATGTTCATCTACTTATTCAGTACCCACCAAAATGGTCTATCTCTAAAATTGTAAACAACCTAAAAGGACGTTCTAGTCGTCTCATCAGAAGAGATATGCCTGATATTAAAGAGAAATATTTTGATAAGGCAGGCCTTTGGCACAGAAGCTATTTTGCAGGTAGTGTTGGTGGTGCTCCACTTGAAATAGTGAAACAATATGTTGAGCAACAAAGAATACCTAACTAATATTCGCTTTGCGAATGTAGCTTATATCCACCCCATAAATGAGGTGGTTTTACGCTACGATTTGATAATCTTCTCTTATCGCTCGAACTCTCGTGCGATAACTTCGGGCTTAAAATACCCCTCTTTATACATCCATTGGTAGATCTCTCTAGCAATGGGTCCCGCAGCACTTCCCCCGTGCCCCCCATGTTCAACCAGTACCGTTACTACGTATTGAGGATGATCAAAAGGAGCGTAGGTGGTCAACCACGCGTGAGAACGGCTATAGTACTCCATCTGGGACTCTTTCATCCGACGCTTCTCTCCCTGAGGAATTGAGACCACCTGAGAGGTTCCTGTCTTACCGGCAACAATAATGGGAAGTTTTGACATGGTATGGCGAGCGGTTCCATGAGCAGAGTTACACACATCATACATCCCTTTACGAATAATATTGAGATAACGTGCTTTGTAGTCTGGTGTTTTATACGTTGGGCTCACCACCTCCTTTGCAATGGTGTGAACCAGATGCGGGGTGGGAAGTTTACCCGTCGCCAAAAAAGCGGTATAGCGCGCTACTTGAATGGGACTAACGAGATCGTATCCCTGACCAATTGAGGCAATGATGGTCTCCCCTAAAAACCATGGCTTCTTGTAGGTTCGCATTTTCCACTCTTTGTTGGGAATCACGCCCGATCGCTCCCGTGGAAGGTCAATACCTGTTTTGACTCCAAGACCATAACTGTTAAGATATTTTGACATCTCATTGATTCCTACCTGTAGGCTCTTATTGTAGAAATAGACATCACAACTTTCACGAATGGCCTTACGCAAGGGGACCGTACCATGTCCATATTTTGACCAACAGCGGAACTTATGTCCCCGCTTTCCAATCTTGATGTACCCTTTACAATGCTCTGTGGCATCCAGTGAAGTTTTACCCGATTGAGCGTACGCCAACGCCATGCCCATCTTGATCGAGGAACCAGGGGGATAGAGTCCTGAGACAATTTTATTGGTAAAAGGGTGATTAAAGTCACTGATTAACTCTTTCCAATCTTTGCTAGAGATTCCCCCAACAAAGAGGTTTGGATCATACGAGGGATAACTCACCGCTGCCAAAACATCCCCATTAACGTGCATCACAATCGCAACCCCTGCTTGATCTTTAAAAAGTTCATTGATCTTCTTTTGGAGCCGTAGATCAATGTTTAGCTTAAGATTTTGATCCTCAATGGGCTCTTTTTTCTCCAGTTCAGCTACCTCTTCATTGGTGGCACTCACCTTAACCATGCGATACCCCAGTTTTCCTTGAAGAATCTTGTTGTATTGACGCTCCAATCCGGTTCGACCAACCACACCAACCTTCTCAACCACAGGATCTTTTGCATTATCTTTGTGGTTGGACTTTGCCACATACCCCACAATATGGGTCGCCATGCTTCCTGCAGGATAGTAACGTTTGGTCTCCGATTCAATCTCGATGAGCTTATTAATGGTTAATTTTGGATATGCCCCAATCATGTCCTCATAGGCGATAAAATCGATGATCTTAATAAACTTATGGTTGTAGGCTGAGTTCTTTTTACGATAACGTTTTAAGAGTTTGGTTGCGTTGTAGTCAGGAAACTCCTTGACAATACTTGCAATGGTGGCATTTAACTCCTTACTCCCTTTACGAAGATGCGGTGCAAGCTTAATGGAGAACCCTATCTTATTGACCGCTAAGAGCTTCCCTTTGCGATCAAGAATCTCTCCCCGTACGGGCTTAATAAAATATTTCCGCTCAATATTGTTCTTGGCAAGATTTTCATAATAGTAGTTGGATTTAATACTGATTTGATAAATCCGAGAGATCAACATAATCCAAAAAAGAGAAAAGAGTACAATAACAATAGCAAATCTCATAAAAAGAACCCCACAAAGAGATCAAATAGAATATAAAACAGCAATGTATCATCTGCAACGATGGTCTTAAGGGTAAAGATAAAATCATAAATAAAAAGGTTCATGTAATAGAATGTATCAACCAAAATAATCAAAAAGATAGCCAAACAGCGTTTGCAACGAATCATCAGTTTAGCACTAGGATAGACCAACAGATAAATCACCACCACTGAAAAAACAGACAGTAGAATGGGTAAACTGAGATTTAAATCCAGATTTACTAGATAGATCATCCCCAATAACGCATAAGGGCGATGGGTATCGATGGTGTAGATAATTAATAAACCCACCACCCCAATCAGTGGTGGCAACATCCCATAAATAGAAGTCAACATGGGATAGAAGAAGACCACCCCAATCAGTAAAATCCACTCAATCCACCCTAACTTCCTTCGCTTCTCATGTTTACGCTTTTGTTGCATCATCTCGTATCTAACCCAATTTATAAACCAACGATCGCTCATTACAGACAGGGAAATGAATACATTTAATGCAATCGGTCCATATTTTATGCTCAGGAATCGTCTCTTTGGGGATCTCTTCAAAGCCTAACTTCATAAAAAATTCCGGTAGATAGGTCAAAACCAATACATCTTCACTCACGCCCAACGCGCGAGCCTCCTCCAACGCAAAAAGTACCAACCGCTTACCAATACGCTCTCCACGATACGCTTGGTCCACAATCAAACTACGAATCTCCGCTAAACGCATGGAGTGAATGTGCAATGCAGCATACCCCACCAACTGATCCCCCAACTTTGCTAAAACATACGAACGAATATTGGTTGAGACCTCATCTTCACTTCGATTCAAGATAACCCCCTCTTGAACCTCATGGGCAACCAATGCTTGCATGGCAGGAATATCACGCAGGGTTGCCTTGACTAGTTCGACCATTGATTGATCCCAAAAATATGCTCAAAAATACGTTGATGGACCTTCCCATACCCCTGTCGTTTGGAGTTACTCAAGGTAATACACTCCGGAAACTCTCGCTTGAGTGCATTGCGCTCCTTTTGATTAAGCTTATCAATTTTGGTAAAGACATCCAGATAGAGCTGATCACCCCGTTTAAACTCTGCCACATACGCTTGAACATCTTTATCGATCTGAGCATGAGGGTGGCGCGCATCTCGCAGATGAATAAAGACCCGAATCGAGACCCGATGCTTAATAAACTCAACCAGATTTTTCTGCCAAACACTTTTGAGATCCTTGGAAACTTTGGCGTAGCCAAAACCAGGAAGATCGACAAAACGAATATTCCAATCCTTCTGATCATAACGGTAACGAACATCAAAAAAGTTGATTAACTGCGTCTTACCTGGGGTGGCTGAGCTCTTTGCCAAATTTTTACGTCCGGTTAACCCGTTGATTGTTGAGCTTTTTCCCACATTTGATCGCCCCAAAAAGACCACTTCACTTACAGTATCTTCGACACTGTCCGCAAGGGCTTGTGCTGATTTCATAAAGGTTGCATCAATTACACGTGGTGTCATTACTGTCTGTCCTCAATCTCAAATATAAAGTGTACGGGTCGCTGAGGTCCCCCTTGGATATCAGCAAGTCCTGTTTTCAGATCCAACTCAATACGCTCGGCTGATATTCGACGGTTATTGGTCAGATCATTCAAATAGACATCCCCCTCAAAATAGTATTTTGAATCATTGGGGGCATAGATAATCTTACCAGCACGCCCCTCATAATGAATCCCCTGTTCTACCAAATCAAACGAAACATCCCCCACGGCCTCATACTTGGTGGCTTTTCGTTTCTTATTAAAATGCACCACAACTTTTTCAGCTCTAAAAAAGTTCTCACCCTGTTGAATCACCGCATTACCTTCAAAGTAAGCCACTTTGGTAATATCGTCCGCATAGAAATGATCCGCTTTGATATCCACCTCCTGCGCCTTGGCCAAAAGTAAACACGCGATAAAAAAAGTTATCATCATTTTTTTCATAGTTTGATCCAGTCTAAATCTTTTATAATCTCTTGGCATTATACCTATTTTAACACAAATCCTTAATGGTTCAAAGCACAAAAACAGCACATTTTTAGATATTTTCATTAAAATAGCTCAATCAAAAATATAAATCAGGACAAAAGGGATAAACGCATGAATGCAGACGCACAACTCATCGAACACATGATGAACCCACAAAACTATGGCGAGCTCAAGCCAAATGACGCTACGGGGATGGGAAAAAATCCACACAATGGAGAGAAGGTCGCTATCTATCTAAAAGTCAAAGCCCAAGAGGATCCAACCATTGAGGATATTCGCTTCCAAGCCATTGGATGCACCACCACCATTGTTGCAGGATCCATCATCACTTCGGAAGCCAAAGGAATTACCTTTTCTCGAGCCGAAGAGCTTGTCTCCATCACCTTGGGCATGCTCGATAAGTTACCTGCTGAAGATGCTACCTGTTCTGAGATGGTCGCCCTTGCACTCAAAGCTGCCCTCGATACCTATCGTGAACGACAGAAAGATCCCACCTTTCCTATGATAAGCTACAAAATCCAGACCGACTGTACCCCAAAAGAGGAGGAGAAATAACCATGAAAACACTGTTTAAAGAGGTTCATGAGGTGTGGCTCGCTACCCAATTTACTGGTTTTATGAGCCAAACATCCAGTCGGCAAACGCTGTATGAGTTTGCCAATATTCTTTTTCGTCATCTCACATGGCTAGAAAACGATATGATCAAACAGAACCTTACCTACGATTATTATATTGATCACGTCCCCATTCGAGTGACGCATCTCTCGCACATGACCACCAATATTATCCAACGGCTCACACGCATCGAACAAAAACTTCCAAGCTGTTCAGATGAGCACATCATCGCCCGCATCCAGAGTGACCTCAACTACATCAAATCCACACTGGAAAAACTCCCTGAAGAGGAGGTAACGCACGCCTTTGATACCCGTAGAGTCTATCGGGATGTTCCGCTCTCGGATGAAGCGCGAGACGCACTCACCCTCTTTCTCTTTGAAGAGAGTTATAAAGAGTATGAGCTTATTATGGTCTACAACTTCTCACGAGCCAACTCTGATGATGCTTTTTTAAATCGTATTTTTCAGATTCTTATTGATGAATCCTTCTTTCACCTTCGAAGTTTTGGAGAAATTATGGCAGAGATGGGCATCCTTGGTGTTCCACGTAGCCTAATGGAGGAGATCTATAAATTTAATAATCTTGAACAGTTTTTAAAAGATGGCATTCAAGAGGAGATTGGCGCAAAAGAGGAGTGTCAACGACTCGCACAAGCAGTAAGCAGTAGTTCGGAGTACTTTGCTTCGTTCTTTACCTTTATTAACAACCAAGAGAATTACCACATTGCCCTCATGGAAGAGGCACTCACCTACCTTCAAACAAAGGATAATCCGAAATAATGCAGTTCAAAATAGATAAACGCGACGGCAACGCACGAGCCTATACCATCAAAACCGTTCACTCCACCATCAAAACCCCTGTCTTTATGCCCGTAGGGACCGTAGGTGCAGTCAAAGCTCTTGATGCCAGTGACTTAACAAGCTTTATTAAGCCCAGTATTATCTTGGGGAATACCTACCACCTCTACCTGCGTCCTGGGGACGAAGTGGTTAACCATCAAGGGAAACTGCATGAATTTACCCAATTTCCCAAAAGTTTTTTAACCGACAGTGGAGGATTTCAAGCCTTTTCACTCTCTGATAATGTCAAAATTGATGAGGATGGCATCACCTTTAGAAGTCACATTGATGGGAGTAAACACTACTTTACCCCCAAAAAAGTCCTTGATATCCAATACAATTTGGGTTCTGATATTATGATGATCTTGGATGATCTTGTTGCCTTACCAGCAACTCAGCAACGTATCAAAGAGAGCATTGAGCGAACCACCCGCTGGGCAAAAGAGTCCATCGAGTACCATCGAGCCAATCAAAAAAAAGGCTTAGGATTAACCCAAAACATCTTTGCCATTATCCAAGGAGGCACGGACAAAGCTTTTCGAGAGAAGTCTGCTACCGAACTCTGTGCACTCGATTATGATGGATTTGCTATTGGCGGGCTCTCCGTAGGCGAAGCGAATCAAGAGATGTACGATACGGTTGAGTGGACCACCCAATTTATGCCAGAGGAGAAACCCCGCTACCTTATGGGCGTAGGTACCCCAGAAGATCTTGTTGAAAATGTTAGCCGAGGGGTGGACATGTTTGATTGTGTCATGCCCACACGCAATGCTCGAAATGGTACACTTTTTACCTCTTTTGGAAAGATCAACATCAAAGCAGCTCGTTTCAAAGAGGACCCCAACCCCATTGATCCTGAGTGTGGTTGCATGGTCTGTCAAACCTACTCAAGAGCCTATCTAAACCATCTCTTTCGAGCTCGTGAGATCACCTATTTTCGCCTAGCGACCATCCACAACCTCTACTACTACCTCAACCTCATGGAGCAGATGAGAGAGGCAATTATGCATGGAGAATTTAACGCCTTTAAAAAAGCGTTCTACCAAAAAAGAGCAAACTAGTCCCCGCTCTTTACTACGAGAGTTGGACCCAAGGGTGACCACTCTCACTGATTAAAATTTGAGGATTATACTCCCGTATAAAAAGGGCTAAATCTTTAGCCGTCTTACATCCAAAGTCGATGGCAATTTTTAAAATCGATGCGTTATTTGTGTAATGCATACGCTACTCCTTTTATTGAAAACAACTAGGTTTTATATCTTTGGCTCAATTATAAAAGCAAAGAAGTAGGAAATTGCTTAATTTTTTATAAGTTTATTTTACTAAAATGAATTTGTAAAAAAATCAAAACTATTTTCAGTATAAAGTAACTCCACTCAACAATAAAGCATATTATCTCATCTGTTCTGCGATTTTACCAATTGCCTGATCCAATGCCATTCGACTCGCATAGAGAAAGGTATGTTTCTCCTCGTCACTAACGCGAACAACGATACCATATCCCGCCACCTCAACGCGACCTTTTGATTCAGTATCAATCCATTCCAAACTCATCTCCGTGGTCTGCTCTTGATGTCCTGTTTTGACCAACACCGCGGGGTAGAGTTGCTTAATATCTTTGAGGTTAAATGTTTTATCTTCAATTGTTATTTTTTTCATGAAGGGATTATAGTATAATTTCACAAAAAATTAAGGAGAAGATACCCATGAGTATCAATGAACAGATCAAATCCGACATCAAAACCGCCATGCGCGCAAAAGATACAGAACGACGCAATACCCTTCGAAACATTCAAGCAATGGTCAAACAGATTGAAGTCGATGAACGACGAGAGCTAAGTGATGCTGACCTTGAATCCATCTTGATGAAGTATGCCAAACAGCGAGAAGATGCCATTGCTCAATTTAAAGAGGCAGGTCGTGATGATCTCGTTGCGAAAGAGGAAGCGGAACTCAAAATTGTCCGAAGCTATTTGCCTGAACCTCTAACCGATGAAGAGCTAACGAGCATACTTCAAGAGATTATTGCCGATGTTGGTGCAGAAAGCATGAAAGATATGGGTAAAGTAATGGGGCGCGCTAAAGCCACCATTGGAAGCCGTGCGGATGGTGGACGCATTAACCGATGCGTCAAGAGCCTACTCTCCTAAAGAGCCAATGCTCTTTTTAACTTCTCTAAAATCTCATAATCCTTTTGACGAGGATTATCTTTGAGAACCAAATGTTTTGCCTGTTTAAAAATGCTCATCTTCTCATAGGTCTTTTGAGTAAGTGCATTGGCAATGATGGAGATCTTTGTGTCAACATTGTAGAGCTTTTTACACGTTGCTTCATAAAGCTCCATCAACTCGGCACACGTAGTGCCTCGAAAGTTCTGTTGCATGAAGCGACAAAAAAGAGCCCTCTCTTCATCCATTGACCCTCCACCCGTTTTAATGATATGACAAAAGAGCGAGGCAACGGCCTCTTTTAACATGCTATCCATACAGGCTACTCCTCCTCTTCTTCTGCTAGAAGTTCCATCTCTGCCAACTCCTGCATGATTTTATTGAGATGTGCGGGTACATTCTTCTCAAACGCATCCCAATCCTTCATCCATGCCAACTTGGCTAAGACCTCATCTTTGACCTCATAGGACTCCATGTCCTCCTCATAAGCACGTGTCCCCTCCTCTTGAAGTGTTTTAAGGTAGGTTAAAAAGGGATCAATGGTCTCATCCCGCTTACCCGACATACCATGCCCAGGAACATAAAGTGTCATATTCGTATCGGATTTAATCCCTTCTAAAAACGCAATGTTTCCTAAAATACTTGAGGAGTCATCAAAGCTTCCTAGTCGTCCCTTCATTAGGTTATCCGCCAAAAAAAGGGTATGAGAGTTAAGGTGCGTAATTAACAAATCGGTATCGGTATGCGCTCGATTGGGAAAAGCAATGGCAAACTTCTCTCCATCAACCTCAATTAGATCCCCATCCTTGAGTGCGGTTGTAGGATACGCAAACGCTTTGGTCCCTTCAAGGTTACCCGTAGTTCGACTCAAAATTCCATACCACAGCTCTGCCTCGCCCGCTTTGACCTCTTTAATCATGTTGGGATGAGCATAGATCTTTACCTCGGGATACTTCTGGGTAATGGCTTTATTGGCAAACCAATGATCCCCATGTTTGTGGGTATTAAAAACCGCCAAAATGGGCTTGTCACTGACCTGTTCAATCTCAGCAAGCACTGCTTTACCCACGTTGTAGTTTCCCCCAGGATCAATCACAATCAATCCATGCTCCCCCTCAATAAAGGCGGGGTTATTCATAAAACCTCGATTCTCTTTATTGGGAGCAACCACCGGTCCGTGCATAATATAAACATTGTCATTGTACGGTTCAAATTGAAACGAGCCATATTTTCCAAGTGTCAAGTGTTTGGGAGCAACAACCACACTCTGATTGGACTCCTCCTGTGTGCCCTCTACCACCGCTTGCATCTGCGCGAGGGCCTCTTGCATAATCTCTGAAGGGGTTTGAAGCTCTTTTGCAGAAAGAGATAAGAGCAACATTGAAGTGGTGAAAGATAAACGCAATATTCGATTCATAATGATTCCTAATTTTTTAGTATCATTGTAGCATGAAGTGCGTAAAACTCCTTATCTCTTCCCTCGAAAGTACTCATCAATTCCCTCTGCGATACCATTGACCACAAGGTTTTGATAGTAATTACTGTTCAGTCGCTTTTGATCCCGTTTATGAGTCAAGTAGCCCGTCTCAACCAAAATTGATGGCATCTTTGTCCCCAAAAGAACCCAAAAGTCTGAACCTTTGATTTCAGCTTTAACGTTTTTGTAACCACGGTGAATATTCGAAAGCAACCTAGCTTGAACCCGCTCACCCAAACGCCTTGAGAGAAAACACTTTCTTCGATCCGTTAAAAGATAGTAGAGACGCTTGGTATAAATGGTCTTTCCTTTATAAAGGATCTTCTTAGAGCGTACCGAATCGGAACCGTCCAAAGAGAGATAATAAACCTCAATACCATTTAGACGTTTCTGCTTCTTTTTAGGCGCAGCATTCACATGAATAGAGATAAAGATATCCGCTCCTTTACGGTTTGCATACTCCGTACGTTTCAGTAAAGAGACATAGTGATCTCTAGAACGGGTTAAGTAAGTACGGTAGCCCTTGGCGCGTAGACGTTTTTCTAATTTTTTAGCAAACATCAAGGTTACCTTTTTTTCATTGAGATTACCAAAAGATGCCCCATTATCTCGTCCTCCATGACCCGCATCAATAACAATACGATGGGTTTTTTTAAGCTTTTTTGGGGGTCTTTTTTTAGGTTTTCGATAGAGTCGTTTCCCTTGGGGAATGGGAATGACAAGGTGTCGCCCAGAGATACGATAACTTCCTAAGAGTGCCTTATTGGATTCAATCACCACCCGCAATGTATGATCGTTATACTGTCCAATACGAAAGGCTTTTACATCGGAGTGCTTAAAATGCAACGTCTTTCCTTCCGGAAGGCTCCCTCCTTGAATATCATACACGTATTTGGTATAACCTTTAGCAGGAATAATAAAATGCTTAACCCCTTTGACCTTCTTACTAAAGGTCAATTTCAGCTTATCCGCATCAAGTCGACTTTGGCGTAGAGGATTATCCCCCCAAGCCATAAGCGTCGAGAAGAGTAAAAAAAATAGAGGAAGAAGATGTTTCAACGTTGATCCTTTTAGCGTTGATTACTCAAATATCGCTCTATACCCTCTGCAATACCTTTTGCCAACAACTTTTGATAATAGGGATTAAGAAGATTTTTCCCCTCCTCAGGGTGAGTAATGTACCCTGTCTCCACCAAGATTGCTGGCATCAATGCTCCTACCAAGACCCAGAAATTAGCAGGTTTTACCCCCCCATCATTCACTTCGCCAAAATGGGCACGTACATTACGTAAAATAAAACGATTGACATCTAGCCCTAACTTGTGCGACTCAATGATCTTCTCACGATTTAAAAGCGAAATATACGCATTTTTACTGTAAAAGTCGGTCTCCTCCAAAAGAACACTGTTCTCCTTTTCTGCTGCCTCTTTAGCCCGTTGGGTTTGCGCTTCAGAGAGGTAATAGATCTCCAAGCCCTGAAAGACTTTTGCCAAGGTCTTATTGGGCGCAGCATTGGCATGGATGGAGACAAAAATATCTGCCTTCTGCTCATTTGCAAACGCCGTACGTTCTGGTAGACGCACAAAGGTATCATCATCCCGCGTCATGTAGACAATATAATCCATCGACTCTAACCGCTCTTTGAGTCGATTGGCAATGGCAAGCACCACCTCTTTCTCTTTGCGGTCATCACAACAAGATGCTCCATTGTCTTTTCCTCCGTGCCCCGCATCAATGACTACAACATGCTGTCCCTGTTGACGAAGCACCGGTTGTTTGGGGAGAACCTTGGGCTCGTTCTCTACCATCGTTGGCGTGGGAGGTACTGGCGGTGGAGCTACGACAGAACGACCCTCATCCATCTTAGACTCCTGATGCGTATCTTCCTCCTCGGTAGGAGCCCTCTCCTCCACTTCAGTTTCACTCTCACCTAAATCCTCAAGCGCTTCTCTCTCTTTAAGTGCTTTAAGAACCGACACTTTCCCATGCACCAATGGAATGGAGAGCAGATTTCCATAAAAAATATGTTGATCCAGTGCCTCCTGCGGGGAACGAATCACGACCCGTAAACGCTCCGGCGTGTTTTGCCCCATACGAAAGGAGGTAATGTTGCGAAAGGAGTGGTGTGAGATCCCTTTACCCTTAGGAAGGACTCCTCCATGAATGTCGTAAACGTACTTGGTCTCTCCATCCTCGGTAGGCACTTCAAAATAGGTAACCCGTTCAATATCCGATTCAAAATAGAGCTTTAACTCACCCCCTTTAATCTCACTCTTGACAAAAAAATTGCCTCCATGGAGTAGGTTCACGAGTATAAACAGTAGTAATAGTGATTTAATTTTTTTCAGTAGAATTGTCTTCTTCTCCATTCATTAACTTCTCCATCAACGCTTTAACGGTGATGATCTCTTTGAGGCGATAACCGTTAGCTCCTGTAAAGAACAGCCCACTCTCTTTAATGCCATCATACGCATCACTCAATCGATCCGCGATACAGTAGCCCACGATTTTTGCCTCTTCTCCACGATTACAAGGGGCAACACAGTTGGAGATACACGCAACCTTGGGTGCCGTTCCTGCTTCAATGTTGGCGTGAAGCTGACTCTTGACCCCTCGTGCAGGATAGCCAACAGGAGACTTAAAGAGTTTGATATCCTCTTCACCCGCATCAATAATCATCTGCTTCATCACTTCACTCGCATCGCACTCTATGGTACCAATAAATCGTGTACCCATTTGGACACCATCGGCTCCAAGCTCCATCATCTTTTTGATATCTTCATTGTCCCAAACCCCACCGGCAGCAATTACGGGCATGGAGCCCCAATTTTTTGCCTCCTCGACCACAGGGGGTAAAATCGCTTCAAGCTGATTTTCCGGCAAGAAACACTCCTCATACTTAAACCCTTGATGACCACCACTCAGGGGTCCTTCGACAATCACAGCATCGGGAAGTCGATTGTGGGTCTTTTTCCAACGACGACACAATATTTTTAATGCTTTTGCCGTTGAAACAATAGGAATCAGTGCAACATCGGGATAATCCTTGGCAGCCTCTGGCATGGTTAGAGGTAACCCCGCTCCGGTAATAATCATGTCCGCTCCTGCTTCACATGCGTCAACAACGGTTTGATTATAACCACTCTGTGCATAGAGAATATTACATGCCAAAGGACGGTCCCCACAAATTTTTCGCGCATTTTTAAAGATCTCCATTAACGCATCACGACTGTAGAAGTTCTCTTCCCCTTTTGGACGATTTTTAACTACCTTATGGGCAAATGCACGGTTTTGATAGACCCCCGTTCCGACTGCAGAGATGACCCCAAGTCCACCCTCTAAACTTACATTACCTGCCAGTTGATCCCATGAGATTCCAACCCCCATTCCCCCTTGAATGATGGGTTTTTCTATGGTATATTTCCCAATTTTCAAAGATTTAAATGCCACTACTTTACCTTTACTTTTGCAAATTTTCGTTTACCTACTTGCAGAATGTACTCACCCGCCTCAAGATTCATCTTCTCATCCGAGATCTTCTCTTGATTAATGCGAACTGCACCCTGCTTGATATCCCGTCGTGCCTGAGAGGTTGAAGGCTCAATCTTGGCATCAACCAGAGCTTTACAGATCCAAACACCCGCTTCCATCTCAAAAGTTTCAATATCAGTAGGTAACTGATTTGATTTAAAAACGTTATCAAATTCACTCTTTGCCATGGTAGCAGACTCTTCATTATAGAAGCGTGTGGTTAACTCCAAAGCCAGATTTTCTTTGACAATTTTGGGATGCAGGGTGCCATTTGCTACATCTTCACGCATTTTGGCAATCTCCTCAAGAGATTTGTCACTCAAAAGTTCATAGTATCGCCACATCAACTCATCGGAAATTGAGAGGGTCTTTGCATAGATATCTTTGGGAGCTTCGGTGATACCAATGTAATTGCCCAATGATTTGCTCATCTTTTGCACCCCATCAAGCCCCTCTAGAATTGGCATCATCAAGACCGCTTGCTCTTTGCCCACGTTATACGTTCGTTGCAAATGTCGTCCCATCAATAGGTTAAACTTCTGATCGGTTCCACCAATCTCAATATCAGATTTAAGCTCTACCGAGTCGTACCCCTGAAGAAGCGGATAGATGAACTCTGAAATAGAGATACTCTGTCCACTCTTGTAACGCTTCTCAAAATCATCCCGCTCTAACATTCGTGCCACATTAAACGTTGTCGTCAATGCCACCATACCACTCGCCCCGAGTGCCTCCAACCACGTTGAGTTAAAGACAATGTCGGTTTTGTCCCGATTCAGAATAATAAAGGCTTGATCTTGATAGGTTTGAGCATTTTTCATAATGGTCTCACGATCTAAAACCTTGCGAGTCTCACTCTTTCCTGTGGGATCTCCAATGGTCGCAGTAAAATCCCCAACCAGCAGTTGAATCCGTGCACCATGATTCTGAAAAGTTCGAAGCTTCTGAAGTAAAACGGTATGCCCTAAATGCAGATCGGCTCCTGTGGGATCAAATCCTGCCTTGACCGTATAGGTCTCGCCCGTCTCATAAAACCTACGTACCAGTTTTTCGATACGCTCGAAATCAATGATCTCTGCGGTTCCACGCTTAATCTCATCTAATGCTGTTGCTATTTTTTCTTCTATTGACATTATTTCCTCTAATTTTTTATTTATTATATGCGTCATTTAGACTAATCATATCGACCAGCTTAAACTTTTTACCAATCTTCTCTTTGAGTTTTTTGAGGTTCTGCTCCTTGCTCTCCACCTCAATCTTACAAAATTCTGCACTCTCACTGCTCTGAATTCCCAACGCGATACTTAAAACATTGAGATCCATAACCGCCAATTTATGTAACAACTCGGCCAAGATCCCTTTGCGGTTTTGAAGGCTAATGATCAACTGATAACGGGAAGCTTTATCGTTTGCCCAAGCAATGTAGACCATGGGCTCATGTGCCTTCATCTTTTTGTATGCCTCTTTACATAATTTATGATGAATGATTAACTTCTCCTCATCTTCATGGTAAAAGGCAACAATTTGATCTCCCATTTTAGGATGACAACAGTAATCAAACTCAATATCCTGAATGTGCCGATTGGTAATAAAACGAAAATGCTCCTGAACAAACTCTTTGGGGTAGATAAAATTCTCCGTTACCTCATCATACTTTTGAATAAACCGCTCCAAAACCTCATGGTAGATCTGTTTATTGCTTGTAAGTTTAAAGGCACTCTCTTTGGATTCACATTGATCAAAAAGGCTTTCAATCTCCTTAATAGGTCGTTCAAAAAGTTTAGCAAAGATATTAATGGCAGAGAGTCGATTGCACTCTTTTATCTTTTGCTTGCAGGCACTCTTGATCCCCTCTTTGGCTTTGGAGGTTTTAACCGTATCGATCCACGAGCAGTGAACCTGAGCATCCTCTTTGGTCAGGATACGAATAATGTCCCCATTTTTAAGGGCAGTAAGTAGTGATACCCGCTGTTTATTGACCAACGCCGCCACCGCTTTATCCCCAATCTCGGAGTGCACCAAATAGGCAAAATCCAGTGCCACCGATCCTCTAGGCAAGGTATAGTGATCACCATGGGGTGAAAATACTGAGATATCATCGGTATAGAGATCCCCTTTTGCCAAGGCATAAAACTCTTCAATCGATTCATTTTGATACTGAAGTGACTCAAGCCACTCTAAGTTGACCACCCGCTTACCGGTTCCACCACTCTTGTATCGCCAGTGCGCAGCGATCCCAAACTCTGCTACTCGGTGCATCTCAAAGGTACGAATTTGCGCCTCGACAATCCCATCATCATCAAAGAGTGTGGTATGAATGGTGCTGTAGCCATTCTCTTTGGGGAGGGTAATGTAATCTTTAAAACGGGAGATAATTGGCTTGAAATTGATGTGAAGTATTCCTAGAACCTTGTAACACTCCAAGTCCTCTTTGATCAAAACCCGAATGGCAATAAGATCAAGTATCTCATCAATCCCTATTCCCTTACGTTGCATCTTTTGATACATCGAGTAGTAGTGCTTGACGCGACCAAAAACCTCAAACTGATCCTCTTTAAAACCATTTTGGATCATTAGATCCTCAATTTTCTGAACAAATGTATTGAGTTTAAGCTGAAGATTTTGACGATTCCCCACAATGTAGGTATCAATCTCACGATACGCATCGGGATAGATATAGTAAAAACTAAGATCCTCGAGATGATTTTTAAGCTTCGAAATCCCTAAACGGTGAGCGATTGGAGCATAGACCACCATGGTCTCTTCAGAGATACGAAGTTGTTTATCCTTGGAGAGGGCATCAAGCGTAATCATGTTGTGCAGACGATCACAGAGCTTGACCACCAAGACCCGAACATCCTTAATCGAAGAGAGCAACATTTTTCGAAAGGTCAATGCCGAAGAGATCAAACGCTGATTGGAGGAAGAGGGTATAAGCTCTTCATCCCGAATGACCTCAATTTTGGTTAAACCTTCAACCAAAAAGGCAATATCTTTACCAAAACCTTCTCGGATCTCTTCAATCGTGGTCTCCGTATCCTCAACCACATCATGCAACAGTGCTGCTGCGATCATCGTCTCATCTTTAGAGATCACCGCAGTAATGGTTGCTACCAAAATGGGGTGAATAATGTAGGGCTCCCCACTTTTACGAAATTGCTCTTGGTGCGCCTCTTTTGCTAGAGCTAAAGCATTTTGAATCGTTGTTGAGTGAACATCACTATGTGAGAAGAGAAGTTCCTCAGCCTCTTCTACCGTAGTAATTTCTCGTGCTTTGCTGAGTAAAGCTTCTACCATGATAATTAGGCTTCGTCAGAGATAATAATTTTACCTTCAGCAATCTCAACCAAAGCAATGTCTGTAAATTTATCAACTTTAGGATCCATATCCACCAAGGGGGTTGCACCCGCAGCAATCTCTTCCGCTCGTTTTCCAACAGCCACAGCCAATAAGTAACGATCAAACTCCACTTTTTCAAGTGCTTTGGCGGTTAATTTTTCTATTTTCATCTTTATCCTTTACGTTGTTTATTCTACTTAACCACGGAACAGAGTTCCCGATTACCATTGACGATCTTAAGGAGGTTCCCCTTTTCAAACATATTGCAGACCACAATAGGTAATCCGTTGTCTTTTGCTAAAGCGATGGAGGTATCATCCATCACTTTGATATGATCGCTTAATGCCTGATCATAACTCAGTGTGGGAAGTTTAACGGCATCCTCAAATTTATTGGGATCTTTATCGTATACCCCATCCACTTTGGTTGCTTTAATAATCATGGATGCTTCCACTTCCGAAGCGCGAAGGGTTGCTGCGGTATCGGTCGTAAAATAGGGATTGCCCGTTCCACCGGCAAAAACTACAACCCGCCCCTTCTCCAAATGACGTTTGGCACGTCGTACAATAAACGACTCTCCAATCTCTTGCATGTCAATAGCAGAGAGCAATCGTGCATCCAAACCTGCATGCTCAAACGCCTCCTGCAAAGCAATACCATTAATAGCGGTTGCAAGCATCCCCATGTAGTCACCGCTGGTTCGTTTAATAACACCATCGGCAGCAGCGGTTACCCCACGGATAATATTCCCGCCACCGATAACCACCGCAACTTGAATACCATTATCAATTAATGATTTAATCTCACCGGAGATAAAATGGAGTATTTGGGTATCAATACCGTACCCGTTTTCACCTGCAAGAGCTTCGCCTGAAAATTTGACCAATACTCTTTTTTTTGCTTTTTTTGCCATTCGTTTGCCACCTCTATTTTAAGTTGCGATTTTACCCTAAAGTACTTAAATTTGGTTGATTTGTGTTAACTCAAAAGTGACAAAAGCAAGAAAAACGCATCCTAATTTAGAATCGCTATTTTGAACAATTAATCCCTGAACCCTCCAAACAAAAATCCTCTTTGCACGATGCCCCCTCATAATCGCTGCAACATTTACAAATTGCCTTTTCCACCATTTTTTTATCTTTATTGGCAAACTTATCCCGAAAGAGCTCAACCACATACCCACTAAAACTCTCCCCTGACTCCTCATCACTCTCAAACTTTTTTTCCAATGCTCCTAGATAGGGACGGACCTTTTTATCCACCTCTGCTTGAATTGTATAGACCTCTTTGTACCGTTTACGATTTCCAATAAGCTTCACCAGTGAAATAATGATGTTAATTAACATCAACAATCCAATAAAACCAAAAATATACACCACGACTTCATTCTCCATACCTTACTCCTTTCATTTGTAGTCGGTAAATTATTTTTATTGAATTATAACATAAATTTTAAAGAATCGTTAAATTATATGTTGAAAAAGTCTCTTTTGAAAACATCTGTTCATTAACAAAAATATGATAAAATTCGCCAAAATTTATCATAAAATTTCAAGATTTTCAAAAAGGCAAAGCATGGCAAAACGAGAAGTAAAAAAAGCAGTACTCGCGTACTCTGGAGGATTGGATACCAGCATTATCCTCAAATGGCTACAAGATGAATACAACTGTGAAGTGGTAACCTTTACCGCGGACTTGGGACAAGGAGAAGAGGTTGAACCCGCTCGACAAAAAGCACTGGACATGGGCATTAAACCTGAAAATATTTTTATCTTAGATCTGCGAGAAGAGTTTGTCAAAGACTTTGTCTTTCCAATGTTTAGAGCCAATACTATTTATGAAGGGGAGTATCTTTTAGGAACCTCCATTGCACGCCCCCTAATCGCTAAAAAACAGATTGAAATCGCCCATCAAACCGGTGCGGATGCCGTGAGTCATGGTGCCACAGGAAAAGGAAACGATCAAGTTCGTTTTGAATTGGGATATTTAGGGTTAGATGGGGAGATCACCGTTATTGCTCCGTGGCGAGAGTGGGATCTGAACTCTCGTGAAAAACTCTTGGCATACGCAGAACAGCATGGTATTGACATCACCAAAAAGAAACAGGGTCAAGAGTCCCCCTACTCCATGGATGCCAACCTCTTGCATATCTCGTATGAGGGATTGGTCTTGGAAGACCCTAGCAAAGAGCCTGATGAGGACATGTGGCTCTGGACCAATAGCCCAGAGAGTGCTCCCGATGAACCTGAATACATTACCATTGAATACAAAGCAGGGGATCCTATTGCTATCAATGGTGAAGCAATGTCGCCCGCAACCATTTTAGAGACACTTAATGCCTATGGGAATAAACATGGAATTGGACGTATTGATATTGTTGAGAACCGCTATGTGGGTATGAAGGCCCGTGGATGCTACGAGACCCCAGGAGGGACCATTATGCTCAAAGCCCACCGTGCCATTGAATCCATTACGTTAGATCGAGAAGAGGCTCACCTCAAAGATGAACTTATGCCCCGCTATGCCAAGCTCATCTACAATGGTTACTGGTGGTCACCTGAACGGGAGATGCTTCAAGCTGCCATTGACAAAACCCAAGAGGATGTTGAAGGAACGGTACGACTGAAACTCTACAAAGGGAATGTCATGGTCGTTGGTCGGGAGTCTCAAAAATCTCTCTTCTCTGAAGAGCACTCCACCTTTGAAGCTGATGAAGTCTATGATCAAAGTGATGCGGAAGGCTTTATCAAACTCAATGCCCTTCGTCTGATGATTGCTGGTAAAAAACGCGCTTAACTCTCTTCTTAACGTGGATGGACTATATCTTAATTTTTTGATATAGTCTATTTTTTTTAAAAAAAATTAACATTTTTAAATAGATAAGCACACTTTAAAATACTTTTAATATAATACAGTTATAGATAAAATTAAAGAAGGATAAAGCAATGATTTATAGACCCATTGTTATTGATGAAGAGATTAAGTTTAGTAAAAAAAAGTTTATTATCAGTAAGACCGATATCAAAGGGAAAATTATTTTTATCAATAAAAACTTCTCTGATGTCTCCGGTTATGATGAGGATGAGCTAATTGGCGCTCCCCACAATGTAGTCCGGCATCCCGATATGCCAAGAGCGCTCTTTTATCTGGTCTGGAAAGCTCTTTTATCCGGACGACCCATCTCAGGAGTAATTAAAAACCTTGCCAAAGATGGACGATACTACTGGGTTATTGCTGATCTTGAACCAAAGTTTGATCAAGAGGGCAACATCATTGCGCTTACCGCCTTTCGACGTGCTGCCCCTCAAGATGTGATTGAGACCATAGAGGAGCTCTACTCCACCATGCTCTCCATTGAAAAAAAACACGGCATGCAACAATCCATCGCCTATCTCCAAGGATTTTTAGAGGAACGACAGATGACCTATGATGAGTTCATTCAAGAACTCATCAAACCCAAAGGAGTGATTGCCACACTTCTTGATGCGTTTAAAAAAATGTTCGGACAATAACCACAACCTATCTATTATTGGTTATGAGATGATCCATCATCGCAATCGGAATCGCTCTTTTTTTTATCCTTCAGATCCAACCGGTTACCATCCGCATCAAACTTTCTTTGAAAGTTTCCTCGGATGATAACAAACGTCATGTACGCAAACAACAGTGCTGCCATCATATAAACAATCTCACCGATACTCATTACTCTTCACCTTCTAATCGATTCGGAATGGTAATTTTTTGGAAGCCCTCATAGTTTTGACGCAGTGCCTCATACGTGATAATCCCCACACTCACGCCAAGATTCAAACTTCGTCCCTTCGGACCCATGGGAATGGTAATGCATCGATCTTTATGCGCCAAAAGAAGATCCTCACGTATCCCTTTGGTCTCCGAACCAAAAAGCAGGTAATCCCCCTTCTTAAACACCGCATCAAAATAGAGTTTATCCGTTTTGGTGGTGGCAAGATGAGTTCGATCACTAATGGGATGAGCCATTAAAAACTCATCCAAGCTCTCCCAAACCTGAAGGTCCAAAAATTTCCAATAATCCAAACCCGCTCGACTTACCGCCTTATCATCAATATCAAACCCTAACGGTTTAATCAAATGCAACGTTGCATCCAAATTCACACAGAGCCGACCAATGGTTCCTGTATTGGGTGGGATTTGTGGTTCTACTAGTACAATATTAAACACCTATTATCCTCTTTGTTATTTTTAATTATCTTAGCTATAATATTCTATTCTTACATTAGGAGAAATCATGAGATACATAACCAAAATAATGCTGGGTGCTATTTTAGCACTTTTATTCATAGGGTGTACTAAAGCCCCCATTACAGGACGGAGTCAATTGATTATGATGAACCCACAACAGGAGATGCAATTGGGGTTGCAGAGTGAAAAAGAGATTCTCAAAAAAGAGCAGGTAAGCAATGATCCTCAAAAAAATGCCATGGTCAAGCGAGTAGGAGAACGAATTGCACGAATTGCTAGCAGTGAATACAGCACCGCCAAAAACTTCAAATGGGAATTTTTTGTGATTGATAATGACAAGCAGGCCAACGCCTTCTGTCTCCCTGGGGGAAAGGTCTTTGTCTACACCGGTCTGTTTAAGTACATCGCCAATGATGCCGAACTCGCTGCCGTTATGGGACATGAGATTGGGCACGCTCTTGCACGTCATGGAGCAGAACGTATGAGTCGTGGACAGCTCACGGAGCTAGGAGGTCAAGTGCTTCAACAGGTAGTTGCTGGAAAAAGCTCACCCCAAACCACTGCCGCGGTTATGCAAGCCTTTGGTATCGGAACCCAACTGGGTGTCACCCTCCCCCACTCACGAACGCAAGAGTATGAAGCTGACCACATTGGTCTTGTTTTGATGGCAAAAGCAGGATACGACCCCAATGCTGCCCTTACCTTCTGGGAGAAATTTGCTAAAAGTGGTCAAACACCACCTGAGTATCTCTCCACGCACCCTGCTCCACAAAATCGTATTGCCACCATCAAAAAGCTTATTCCTCAAGTCATGCCTTACTATCAAAAGAGTGCCCTCTCAAGCAACAAAAGTGGTAGCTCAACAACCTCCTCATCAGGGGGCTTTATTGGTCAACCGCTACGGGCTCACTAAAGAATAGATCCCCTCTTGGTAGCCTAGAGGCTACCGATCGACCAAACAGTAGTTATCAATCATCTGTAAGATCTCTTCTTTGATCTCCAAATGAAGGACCATTACAGAGAGTGGTAGATTAAAGTCCTCCATTTTTACTCGATCTTTCTCGGTGACCAAGAGACTTGTAGCCCCCGAGTCTCTTAGATACGCTTTGAGTTGAGATTGGGAGAAATAGGCATGATCCTCAAGATAGACCGATCCCACGATCTTCTCCTTGGGCAAAAAAGCCTCCAAGCGTTTAGGATTAGAGATGGCAGTAACAAGAAACATCTTTGAAGTAGAGTCCACAATCTCTACCCTTCGGTGGAATGCCTCTCCTTCCCTCACGACTAAATCGGACCAGTATTTCATAAAGAGAAACTCACGAAAGGGTCCCGAAGGAAAGGGAAAATAATTTCGAATGCTCTTAGGACAGAGAAGTACCTCAAACTTCTTGATATCCACTCGATTAAAACCATCATCTAAAATAATTAACCCATACCCTTGTGCGATCGCAAACTCAATGGCTTGGTGACGATCCTCACTCACCACCACCGAAGCATAAGGCAACCGCTGAGCCATAAGCATCGGTTCATCCCCACTAGCCCCCACATCCACCAAGATCTTGCCTCGACGACTCACCTCAACCAATCCTTTACTCATTCGACCATAACCCCTAGAGACAATCATTACGTTTGTATAACGAGAAGCTGTGGCAATTACAAATGGGGTTTTCCCACTGCCTCCTACGGTTAAATTTCCTATACTAAGAATGGGCAAAGGATAAGATTTCGGACGTGCCACCATCCGACGTACTAACATTACAGTACCAAAAAGAAGAGAGAAAGGTGAGAGAAGAAAAATAACAACCCAATCAAAACCATTGGGGTTAAAAAAGAGTCTCTCCCCCCAAGAGACCCAACGATTAGCCACCATTAAATGTGTTCATGGGCCACTTTTTTGACCGCTTCACAGACCCGCTTCACCTCATCATTGGTCAAAGAAGCGTAAATGGGCAAAGACATTACCCGCTGAAAACATCCCAAGGCAACAGAGTAATCAAATACCTTCATTGAGTATTTATTTTTATAATAGTCTGTTAAATGCAACGGCATGTAATGAACCCCTATTTTAACCCCCTCTTTTTTGAGTTGATTTACAAAGTGATCACGGTTTTTATCAATCTCGACAATGTACTGCGTAAAGATATGATTTTCACTAAAGGTCGGCAAAGTAACATGGTTGAGGTTTGCCAACTCACGATTATAGATATCGGCAATCTCTCGACGACGAGCAATGTCCCGCTTTAATCCTTCAAGTTGTGAAAGACAATAGGCTGCTTCCAGCTGTGACATATCATACTTCCAGCCAATGTCGACCACATCATAAATATAATCAACGTTACCAAATGCGTCACAACTTTTTCGCTCCATTCCATGAAAAGAGAGAAGATCCGCTCGTCTATGAATATTAGCATCATTCGTAACCAACATTCCTCCACCATTAACAGCATTGCAAAGATGTGGGGCAAAACTAAAAACCGTAATATCCGCTCCTGAATTCCCTACATATTTTCCTTGATAGGTTGCACCCATGGCATTGCTTGCGTCTTCAATAACTTTAACTTTATATTTTTTTGCCATCTCATAAATACGCTCCATATCGGCAACTTCACCTGCCATGTGATTGATAATCACAGCTTTAAGCTTTTTACTTTGATTTTTCTCTAAGGCTTTCTCCAGTTTATTGAGGTCAATGTTGTAGTTTTTTGCCTCAATATCCACAAAAATAGGCTCAGCATCAAAATGCCTTACGGACTCAGGAACGGAGGGAAATACATTGATACTACAAATGACTTTGTCCCCACGTTTAAAGTCCAGCGCACACATGGCCAAATGGAGTGCGGACGTACCACTGTTGGTAGCAATGGCGTGTTCGCACCCTATAAAGTTTTTAAAAGCGTTCTCCAGTTTTTTTACTTTGCTATTATCAGTAAAATTAAGAACGTCATTAATATAATTAAGTGTATTCTCTTGAATAGTTGGTTTAAAGAATTCAATTGTATTTTGCATTGTATTTCACTTTATAATTTGATTTAATTTAATTTGTAATGTGTCATTATACAACGAATAGTATTAAAAATAAATAGGAAACACGATATATTCAAAAATATTTTTTTTTATTATTCAATATTACTCTTAAACTATTTTAAGCAGTTATAATTATCTTCTTTTTCTATTATAACTGTCCACTATTCACACGAGACATTCCCTAATTGTTTAATTTCAGCGCACTCAAAGCCAGCCTTTTTTCTTCCCGAAACATTGATATGAGGTCGATGCTTCTCCATAAGTTTATACTTCTCTAAAATTTCAAAATACACGGAATAGTTTAATCCTTTTTGATCACACAAATATTTAAACCAGCGATCCCCCTTCTGAACATGCGAAATCTCCTCAAGATAAATAATATCTAAAGCATTTATAAGTTTTTTAATTAAAAAGTTTTTACGCTTATTGTGCAGTTTTTTTACAATTTGAGGGTTGACATCCAAACCACTTGCCTCATAATAGCGTGGAATAATTGCCATACGCTCTAAAAGATTATGAGCGGTATGATTAGCTGCATCAAACAGTCCACAATGCACGGGGAAATCACCGTATTGATAGCCTAGCTCTTCTAAAAGCTCCTCTAACATTTGATAGTGTCGGATCTCATCAAGTGCAACCTCAAGCCAATCAAGCTTATACGCTTGTGGCATCTCGGGAAACCGATAGACCGCATCCAAGGCAAGATCAATGGCAGAGTACTCAATGTGTGTAATGGCATGAACCAATGCACCCAATCCCTCTTTGGAAGAAAAGTCCTTTCGAGGTTTAAGCGCACGCGGGTCAACAATTGTACATTTCGTAGCATACGAAGGGGATTCAAACCGCAAAGGGGTAAAACCTTCAGAGGAAATAAACGCATTTTGGCTACAATACTCAAAAGACTCTTGCGTCAAAGATGCTTTCTCTTCGATTGAGGAGGATTGGATGGCACGTTCAAGGGTTGGATACAGTTTCATAACAACATTATATAAAAAAGGGTTTTTAATGCAGATTAAAATGCAACCAATGGGTCCACCTCAGACCAACTGCTACATTATCACCATCGACAACAAAGATCTTATTATTGATCCTGGCATAGGAGCCACCGCATGGGTACTAAATCACGTACAAAACCCTGTCGCTATTCTCAACACTCACGGACACTACGATCACATCTGGAGCAATGCCAATCTTCAAAAAGAGCTAAAGATCCCCCTCTACATTCCTAAAGAGGATGCCTTTATGTTGGAAAGGGACCCTCTTGGACGTGGTGCACCAAAAACGGATGCCGACGTACTCGTAGCAGGAGATCAAGAGCTAACCATTGAAGGGATCAAACTTAAGTATCGTCATTTTGCGGGACATACACCAGGGAACAGCATTATTGAAATCAATGATATCTGGTTAAGTGGGGATTTTCTATTTGAACGGTCCATTGGACGTTGGGACTTTCCCTATTCCAGTGGAGAGGCGATGATCAAAAGCCTTGAAAAGGCACTAAAAATCAAAGAGGATTTTACCCTCTACCCGGGTCATGGAATGAGTACAACTCTTCGACAAGAACAACAAGGCATGCCCATGTGGATTGAGTACATCAAAAGTACACTCTAACCCAAACAGCAACGAGGCACTACTGTCCTGCTTGCTTCTCGTACGAAAACTTGTAGCCTCGTCGCCGTACCGTATGAATTACCTGAAAACCAAGAATGCTCTTTAAACGCTTTCGAATCTGATTAATAGCAACCTCCACGGTATTGTCACTAACATATTCTGGCTCTTCCCAAAGTGCGTTAATAATCTCATCTTTGGAAAAGACCCGCTCCTCACGCAATGCTAAATAGGCAAGAATATCAAATGTCTTACCATTTAATGAAACAATTTTGTCATCATACTCAATCTTTTTATTGGCAATATCAATCACCAATTTCCCCACGTCAATATGCGTTCCAAAAAGCTTTCGCATGTTGGAAAGCACCCGCGCGGCGATCAACTCTACGGAGTCAATATGATTAACAATCACATCATCTGCTCCTAAGTCAAACAGAGCAATCTGATTTTTGGGATTACTCGTAACAATAATGATCTTGGTCTCCCGTTTCTTCTTCTTGACCTCATTACTGTACTTTTCTAATGAGTATCGCTGATTCTCATCAACAATAATAATCAGTTCATAATGTCTAAAATCAGTAAAGTTTGTCGCATCGTATAGATCTTTTGCATTATCGACAATACATATAAAATACTTCTCCAGTTCTACTTCCAACTGTTTGACAAATTCGTCACTAAACCCTATGGTCAATATTCTCATTGTAATCCTATATTATCTTATGGCTTCTTAAAGGTTATATCTAAAAAATACTTATTCTAAAATAAGAAATAAATATTACAAGTTATTGTAAAGGTTTTTCTAATGCCAAAGAATCTAATTTTTGTTTAATTATACCTTATTTTTTAAACTTTTAAAAATAAATTTAAAAAATCAATGCTTTTTTTTAACCTTCTCCGCTTTTTTTGCCTTGATATAGACCCGTTTTGGAGCGGGATACCCCTCGACTGTTTTTGAATCATCCTCTTGATCTAAAAAATCCTCTAAGGATTGACTGTTGATCCACTCGGTCCAGCGTTGCTCCTCGGGTTTGGTCTTGACGATATCTAGAACCTCAACCTCAATAAACCCTGCACGATAACACCAATTCTTTAAGGCATTCACCGTAGGAATAAAGTAGATGTTCGGAATCTTAGAGTATCGCCCCTTAGGGGTAAGACAGATCTCCTCCTCCCCATCGATCATAAAGGTATCCAAAATCAACTCACCATTAGGGTTTAACCCTTTATAGAGTGATTTAAGCGCACCCACCGGATCAGGACGATGGTAGAGTACCCCCAAACAAAACAGAACATCAAATCGATGCTCATAGTGCTCCACATGCTCCACGCCCAAAAGTTCAAAGACAATATCACTCCTAATAAAATGATCTAGAAATGTAAATTGACAAAAGGCAATAGCAGAGGGATCAAAACCTACTAGACGCTTGGGAGATTCCGCCATCATACGAAAGAGGTAATAACCATTATTGCAACCAATGTCGCCAACAATCTTCCCATTAAGATCAAAATGCGGTTGAAGCAAATCATATTTAATATGGCTTCGCCACTCACTATCAATAAAGGTTTTTCCCACTTGAAAAGGTCCTTTTCGCCATGGCCATACCGTTCTAGCCGCCGTGTAAATACGCTCCTCCTCTTCTTCTGAGAGACCTTTGGGATAGATCTCTACGGTACGACCAAGCTTGACCTCCACCTCATCCACCTTGGGAAGCCCTTGAATGGCCTCCCATAAAGGTCGAATATTTTTCCATGTGACACATCGCCCACGTACTTGACGTATGGCATCCAAATCTACTTTCGTCACTGCTTAACGTACGCCTTAATAATCTTCTGCTCTTCAACCGGTCGGCTCTTTTGAGGACCTGCAACCTTTGTGTTTTCAATCTTGCGTACTACCTCTTGACCCGCAATCACCTCACCAAAAATGGTGTATCCTCCATTGAGCCATGGTGTCTCTTTGGTGGTAATAAAAAACTGACTCCCATTGGTATTGGGTCCATGATTTGCCATTGCCAATAAAAATGGCTTATCAAACACCACATTGGGAGCATACTCATTGACAAACTCTTTATGCCAGATGGATTCACCGCCACGTCCTGTACCAGTAGGATCTCCCCCTTGAATCATAAAATCTTTAATCACACGGTGAAAAATTAGTCCATCATAGTAACCATTTTTAGCATGAGTAACGAAGTTTTCAACCGCTAACGGTGCCACCTTGGGATACATTTTTAAGGTAATATTCCCCTCATTGGTCTCAAAAATCACAATGGGTGCTTCCTCTTTTTGATCCCGTGTGCTTTGTTGAGCCTGTGTACTCTCTTGACTCCTCTCTTTTTTGATCTCGGTTGCATTACAGCCACTCACTAAGAGCAGTGTTGTTAACAGATACAATAAATTTTTTTGCATGGTGTCCTCATTTTATGATAGATTAGCGTGCGTAACTGATCTCACGTCGTTCTCGAATGACGTTGACCTTAATTTCGCCAGGGTATTGTACCTTATTCTGAATCTCTTTTGCAATTTTTTTCGACAAAACAGAGATTTGATTATCATCAATCATCCGTGCATTAACAAAGACACGAATCTCTCGACCCGCATTAATGGCATAAGCATCCACCACCCCACGCTTTTTAATCGCAATCTTTTCAATCTCTCGAACCCGCTTAGTAAAACTCTCTAAAACCTCTCGTCGAGCCCCAGGTCGTGAGGCACTTAGGGTATCTGCAGCACACACCGCAGCACTCTCAACCCCATCGGGCTCCTCATAGCCATGATGCGCATAGATCGCATTAATCACCGTCGGGTGTTCATTGTAACGACGACAAACCTCTACACCCAAATCCACATGATTTCCTCCAACCTCTTGAGTTAAAGCCTTACCGATATCATGCAACAATCCTGCACGCAACGCCAACTTCTCATCCCCATCCATCTCCGCGGCCATAATTGAGGCGAGCTTTGCCACTTCAAGGGTATGCGCTAAGGCATTTTGACCATAACTTGCACGATACTTCAGTCGCCCCAACAGACGCATCAACTCCTCGGCCATAGGAAGCAGTCCCAACTCCACAACAATATTCTCCCCCTCTTCAAGGATCTTCTCTTCAAACTCCTCCTTGACCTTGGCATGAACCTCTTCAATGCGTCCTGGATGAATCCGTCCATCTTTCACCAACAGTTCAATCGTTTTGGTAGCAATGGCACGACGGTAAAGGTTAAAGTTGCTCACAATAATCACCCCAGGGGTCTCATCGATAATAATATCCACCCCTAAAAGCTGTTCTAGACTCTTAATGTTGCGTCCCTCTTTACCAATAATTCTCCCTTTGTGCTCATCGCTCGGAAGATTGACAATATTGATCAACCGCTCTCCCGCAAACTCTCCAGAGTAACGGGTTACCGCTTGTGAGATAATATAGTCCGCCCGCTTTTTGGCATCGTGATGGGCCTGCTTCTCATATTTTCGAATCAACTGTGCCATCTCCAATTGGGACTGCTCTTCAACTTGTTGAATGAGATGACGTTTTGCCTCCTCTTGGGTCATGCCCGCACTCTTCTCCAACAAAACAATGCTTTTGCGAATCTCCTCTTGCTTTTCAGCTTCAAGCTTTTCGAGGTACTGCTCCCGTTTTTCAAGCTCTCGATGCTTACGGGACAACTCTTTGGCATGCTTCTCTAGATCTTTCATCTCCAAAGAGAGTTCAGTTTTCTGCTTTTCAACCTCAAGAACCTTCTCTTGATACTTTCGCTCCAGTGCTACCTCTTGCTCTTTGATGGTAACTTTTGCCTCTTGCAAAATATGCTCTGCCTCATGCTCAATAGCACTCGCTTTGGCTTTCGCCTCAGACTCATAATGTTTAAACTGCTTTTTATTATCATTTTTAACAAACAGGTAACTTGCAAGTGCCCCAATAATTGCAGTTATTGTGGACAACGATATCTCTTCTATCATATATTCTCCTTCTCTATCAGACCCAATCGCTTATGCTTTTTATAAATTTTTTTGGGAGAGATATAAAAATTTCCTTCTATATCATATTCATCAGTTATAACTTCAGAAGCGACGCAATCGCATCGTGCAACAAAAAAAATCTCATCTATCTTATCTCCCTCTTTTTCAAAGAATCTGTCATAAAATCCTTTACCAAATCCTACCCGTTTAAAACGCTGATCCATCCCAATTACGGGAACAATGGCGAGGTCTATCTTTTTATAAAAATTATTCGAAATATTCGGTTCTTTTACACCAAAGTTTTTTACCTTTACAGGTAGTCTATATTTTACCAACCTAAAGCTTTTACCTACCATAAAAGGAACCAAAACAACACTTTTCTCTTTTCGTAGTCGGATGATTAAATCGTGTACATTAACCTCTATTTTTAATGGCATGTACAGCATAATCACCCGATAATTCATCTTTTTGATGTAACGATAAAGCTTTTCACTTACCCTTTTATCGTTACCATAAGGTCGAAACAGGGCTCTTTTTTTTAATTTTTTCACACACTTTTTTCGAAATACTGTTTTATTCACTTTTTTCCACTCTTTTTATTAATTTTTTGCTATAATCCCCCAAAAACACGAAAAGATCGCCTTTTGATGAACTATATTTTTTACCCTTTTTTACTTTTTATGATGGTGTGGATGAATGGTTGCGACGAGGAGCACTCCACCCTACCCTCTGCACCTTCTCCTGCCCTCATCAAAACCGATACTCCAGTACCAAAAACCTCTACCCTTCCGACCAAAGAACCGGTACCCGTTCAGGTGTATGAGTTTAACCTAAGCAGTGCGGAAGAGGGCTTTTCCCTCCTAACGGTAAAAGAGAATAATTACCACTTCTCTAATATAGCAGAACCCATCATTCTTGTCAATTTTTTCTCAACATGGTGTCCACCCTGTCGAGGAGAGCTTCCTCATCTCAATAATCTTCAGAAACGATACCATGGAAAAATCTTTTTGATGGGACTGCTCATCCACGATGATCTCTCCCCTGAAGCACTCAACAGTTGCATTGCCTCACAAAAAGTCAACTACTTTATTGCCAACAATCAAGCAGAAAATGAACGCTTTGCGACGTTTATTGCCCCCAAACTAAAACTTAAAGCACGTTTCAACCTTCCATTGATGATCATGTTTCTCAATGGAAAATACTACACCCACTATCTAGGTACTGTTCCTGAAGAGATGATAGAGAGTGACATTAAACAAGCACTTAAAAATATAAAAGGTTCAAAATAGATGTTTAACATATTCAAAAAAGTCTTTCAAAAGACCAACAACGCAATCAAAGAGATCATTCCCAAGAAACAAAAAAACATTACAAAAGAGGAGTTTGAAGAGATCCTCCTTGAAGCGGACGTGAACTATGAATTAATTGAAAGGTTCTTAGAGGGTCTTCCTCAAAAAATTGACCGTGCACAGGCCTACAATCGATTAATCTCTGTCTTTCAATACAAAGCCAACTGGAAAGATGAAGATGCCACCCGCCCCTTTATTGATATGATTATTGGAGTCAATGGTGCAGGCAAAACCACCACCATTGCCAAACTCGCACGACGCTACCAACGATCCGGAAAAAGTGTCCTGCTTGGGGCAGGAGACACCTTCCGTGCGGCTGCCATTGAGCAGTTAAGCCGTTGGGCAAAGAAGCTCGATCTTCCCATTATTGCTACCCGTCAAGGACACGATCCCTCCGCAGTGGTTTTTGATACCATTGCCTCCGCCAAAGCCAAAGGGATAGATCATGTTCTTATCGATACCGCCGGACGACTTCACACGCAAACCAACCTAGGAGAAGAGCTCAAAAAGATGGTGCGCATCGCCAACAAAGCCATGGAGGGTGCTCCCCACCGTAAAATGTTGATTCTCGATGGTACCCAAGGAAGCTCTAGTATTAATCAAGCTAAAATATTCAATGAGTTAATCGGCATCGATGGTATTATTATTACCAAACTTGATGGTACCGCCAAGGGGGGTGCGGTGCTCTCCATTGCTGATGAACTTCAAATGCCCATCTATTATATAGGAACAGGAGAACAACCCGATGACCTTATCCAGTTCAAAGCCAATGAGTATGTCAATACTATCTTGGACGAAATCTTTATTTAAACTCATCCAACCGCTGTTGGTCCTTGGACTCGTAGCGGTGGCGCTGTTGCTACTTCAAGAGCGTCAAACATTTGATACCCGTACTCTCGTACAGATTGACCCCACTCCTCACACGCAAACCCTTATTAATCAAAAAAAATATGCGGATGCCTATGAGTACCTTCACTATTTTATGCAGTTTGAATACGTGCAACAAAATCCTCTTGCTCAAGAGCAGATGCAACATATTCAACGGGTCCGTTCAAGCAGTGACTACCAGACCGATAAAATTATTGAAGGAGTGATTGAGGGGAAAAGCGATGAGATGGCAGGACAGCTCTCAGCCATTGCTTCGGATTTTTTAATTATTGGGGACCTACGAGATCTTGCCATTGAGGGGAAACACTACTTTAATGATGAAGAGGTAGACAATGTTATCTTGGCCCTTTCTGCCATTGGTCTTGTGGCCTCTGCATCAACCCTCTACAGTTTTGGATCCACCACACCGGTAAAAGGAACCCTCAGTTTACTTAAGTACGCAAAACGCGTTGACAAACTCCCCCCGTGGCTAAGCAAAACCCTCATTCGCGAGTCCAAAGCGCTTAAAAAGAGTCGCTCCCTTCAACCCATTACTCAACTGCTCTCTCCCATTACCAAACTCTATGAAAAAGTTGGATTACGCGCAACCCTCGACCTCCTAAAAGAGAGTCGAAACCTGAAAGAGTTGCAATCCATACTCAAATTCTCAACTCGATTTGGCAAAGGGAGTCCTGTGCTTCTTCGTGTAACCCATCATCAAGCCATCCCTTATGCAAAGGCTATGCCCCATATCGACACAAAAACATTTCTCTATGCTTCTACCTACACAGAGAAGGGCTTAGAGGGGCTTAAGCGACTTGGAAAAAGTAAATTTCTTATCCGAACCAAAAACATTGCCAATCTCTCTAAAACCACCTACAAAGGGAACCTTGATCGACTCTTTGAGTATCTCTTACGCACCATCCCCACCTCTCTGCTCTTTGGGGTAGTCTTTTTAGGACTCTTCTATTTTGTTTGGAAATTTTTTCTCTTTGCGCGTACACTACGTGCCTAGAAGAGCTTTTTCATCTTATCAAAGAGTACCGCAGCAAAGCCCTTGGGCTTAGCAAGGTCCTCAATAAACTGATCATAATTCATCTTCTTCTCTTCAAGGTATGCCTCTAAGTAGGTAATTGAAGCCTTCATGTCATGCTCCTCTTCAATCGCAAGCAGTTTGGCATAAAGCTTCTCTATCGCTTCGACCACATGCTTGGGTGTGGCCTGACGGTACGCAACAAAGTATTTAATATTTCCTAACTTATCACGCTTCATATCAAAATCCGTCGTTACCCAGTAGTAGTTGCCATTTTTTGCCATATTTTTAACCACTGCCATAATGTTTCGACCATTACTAATGTGCTCCCACATCAAATAGAAAATCGCTTTGGGCATATCCGGATGTCGTAAAATATTATGTGGTGAGGAGATCAGCTCTCCCTCTTTGTATCCCGATACCTCACAAAAGTAATCGTTACCATAAATGATCTTACCTGTGGTATCGGTTTTACTTACCAACATCTTTTTGGGATCAAGTTTTATCTCTTTATCTGTTGGGATAGGTCTAGGAATGGACATTTTTTCACCTTAAATAATTATTAATAAAATTATAACTAATTAAACTTTATAATTATTTAAGATTTAGGCTTTTCGTTTTAATAACCTTGCTATTTTTGCTTGAAGTTTAAGCCATACCTTATGCTCTATGGCGGGAAAACCTGCGTAGGTTTTACCCGATTCCAATGATTTGGTTACTCCCCCTTTGGCCGCCACGGTAACAAAATCCCCAATGTGAAGATGACCTGCCGTACCGCTCTGTCCACCCATGACCACGTTACGTCCTGTTGTGGTTGAACCGGCTAAACCAACTTGAGAGGCCATCAGCGTATGGGCTCCCACATCGCAATTATGCGCGATCTGAATGAGATTATCAAGTTTTGTACCCTGACGCACGTAAGTCGTACCAAAAACGGCCCGATCTACTACACAGTTGGCACCAATTTCAACATCATCTTCAATAACCACATTCCCATTTTGATAAATCTTAACATGCTCTCCCGTTCGTGTATGTGCAAAACCATAACCATCCGAACCGATCACAGTACCCGAATGGATAATACAGTTTTGACCTAAAGAGGAGTGATGATAGATCGTCACATTGGGATGGATCAACGTGCCTGAGCCAATCTCAACATTATCCCCGATATAAGCTCCTGCCATAATACGTACATTCTCTCCTAAGCGTACCCCTTTTCCAAAAGAGGCACGAGGATCTATATCGCACCCCTTCCCCATTACAGGATCTTCTCTTTCACTGCTTAGGGAATGGGCAAAGAATTTTGATGCCAACGCCAACTTAAGATACGGTTCATCCGTAATCAATGCAATGGTATGTTTGGGTAGAAGCTCTGCATGAGCTTGATCAATCAATACCGCAGCAGCTTTGGTATGAGGCAACAGATCACGATACTTTGAGTCGTTAAAAAAAGAGATCTCCGTTGAGGTTGCCTCTTGAAGAGTATGCAGTCCAGTAATCTCTCTATCCGGAACATTACACTCCAGACCAATTGCCCGTGCCAATTCACCTAATCTCATCCCCAAACACTCCTATCCTCTCTACCGCTCAATAGCAACAACACCACCGCGTACAATCTCCAATGGGTTATAACGCCGTGTCGCCTCAATAAAATGCTTAATACGGCAAGGCTCATCCGCAACCATCCCAATAATCATGTCCATACCCACGTTGACAATGCCTCCATTATAAGCTTCACAAAGCGCCTGAATATCCGCTAAACTCTCCTCAATGGGAAACTTAACCAATACCATCTCTTTTTCAACCATCTCATCATGCTCAATGACCTTATAAACAGGGATAAGCTTATGCAGTTGCTTGGTAATCTGCTCCAGTACCCGTTCGCTCCCTTGCGTCACAATGGTAATGCGTGAACGATTGGTATTGGGAATGGGGGCTACGGTTAGTGTCTCAATATTGTATCCACGTCCCGCAAAAAGACCTGAAACACGGGAGAGTACCGAACTCTCATTCTCTACTAAAACCGATATAACGCGTCTTGCTTCCTGTGCCATTACTTCTCCTCCTGTTGATCGGATAAGATCATATTATAGAGCGCTCCACCTGCGGGAACCATTGGCAATACATTCTCAAATCGATTGACCGCCACATTAATAAACGCAACACGATCCTGCGCAATAGCATCACGGAGAGCATGATCAAACTCCTCTTTGGTCGTCACATCATAACCAATCCCCCCACACGCCTCTGCTAACGCTTTGTAGTTTGGCTGATAGCTCAAATCGGTCTCGGAGTATCGCTCATCATAAAAGAAAGTCTGCCATTGACGAACCATACCCAAAAAGTGATTGTTCAAGATAATATTAATCACAGGAATCTTATACTCTGAAGCGGTAACCAACTCTTGTACATTCATTAAAATTGATCCATCTCCCGTAAAATTAATCACGGTCTTATCCGGACACCCTTTTTTCGCACCAATAGCAGCAGGAAACCCAAAGCCCATGGTTCCAAGTCCTCCGGAGTTGATCCATTGCCGTGGTCGATCAAACGGATAATGCTGTGCAGCCCACATCTGATGTTGCCCCACATCTGAGGTGATAATAGCCTCTTTCCCGACCAATTCACCCACACGCTCAACAACCCATTGAGGTTTAATCACCTCATCACTGTCACGATAGGTTTGAGGATAGAGTTCATTGTAACGGGCTAAAACTTCTCGCCAATCATTGTAGCGATCTGGATTAATTCGGGACTTTAACCCCTCAATCAATCGTTCAACCACCCCCTTGACATCGCCCACAATGGGATAATCCACATCTACGAGTTTGCCAATATTTGCCGCATCAATATCCACATGAATAACATCCGCATAACGGGCAAACTCTGAGAGTTTTCCTGTCACCCGATCATCAAATCGTGCGCCCAAAGAGATAACCAAGTCCGTCTCACTCATTGCCATATTTGAAGCGTAATTTCCGTGCATTCCAAGCATCCCTTGGAGGAGTGGATTCCCTGCGCCCATAACCCCTCGTGCCATAAGGGTCTCAACCGCAGGAATCTGACCCATCTTTGCCAACTCCCGTACCGCTTCACCGGCATTGGAAAGCACCACACCTCCACCGATGTAAAGCAATGGCTTTTTGGCTTTTAGAATCGCATCCACTGCCTTTTCAATCTGTCGTTTGTTGCCCTTGTAGGTTGGCTTATAACTCTCAATCTCCACACTTTCAGGATAAACAAACTCACCAAACTCCGCGGTAATGTCTTTGGGAATATCCACCAACACAGGACCTGGTCGACCTGAACGTGCAATGTGAAATGCCTCTTTAAGAATGCGTGGCAAATCACTTAACTCCCGTACCAAAAAATTATGCTTGGTGCAAGGACGAGAGATCCCAATGGCATCAATCTCCTGAAAACCATCCGTACCAATCAACGAAAGCGGTACTTGTCCTGAGATTACGACCATTGGAATGGAATCCATGTACGCTGTTGCCAGACCGGTTACGGCATTGGTAAAACCTGGTCCACTGGTCACCATCGCCACGCCCACTTCACCGGTTGCGCGGGCATAACCATCCGCAGCATGAACTGAAGCTTGTTCATGCCTGTTCAAGATATGTTCAAAACCATCCTGCTTGTATATCTCATCATATACGTTCATGATAGCACCGCCAGGGTAACCAAATACTGTCTTTACACCCTCAGCTATCAGTGCTTCACAAACCATCTGTGCACCGTTCATCTTCATGAATCTTTGCTCCAATCGTCGTAGAATTTTGAGGTTGATTTTAGCGAAAATAGGATAAGAAGGGTCTGAAACAGTATGCTTTAAATTTTGACAAAAATGTTACCCTTTGCATTTTTCCCAAAAAAGATCCCAACACCTCTCTACATATTAACATAATTCGCACTATAATTTATCGATAAAAAACACCTAGGAGGAAAAAATACTATGACACCCGAAGGCAAGAGCATGAAAAATACAGCCATTCTAACATTTTCATTAATAGGAATACCTTTTTTAATAACTAAATGCAGTAACAGTCAAATTGAGGGAAGATCCCAAAATAATCACGCCCACAAAGAACAGCATGAGGAGCCAACTGGCAAACACAAGATTCCCCAACATCACGAAGAAGCATCCCAAACGCATGATGCTCACACAATCAGTCAAACATCAAACCCAACAAACAAACCATCTTTCCAAACGCCGGTGGTTCATGCAACGTTGATGAATCAACAAACACCATCCACACCACCAACAACCAACAATACAACCCAAACTTCCAATAATGAACCTTCTCCTACGGATGACACCTCCACCCCCAATGAACTTAACAGCAGTAGACATCTTGTCAATGATATAAACCATACAGATATTAATGAGACCCAAGAGTCTAACCAGACCATCTCATCCCTTCATAAATCTCCTAACAGTTATACCCAACGGGATCAAGAGATGAATTTAGCCTCCTATACTCCTGAGAAAGATGCCTACAAAGCAACGACCCCTCAAATTAAACCTAAAAAAATTACCACCATTGAGGGAACTTGCCCCAAAGAGGAGAAGCAAAAACAAACCGAGAATCATCAAGAAAGCAATCAAAGTATGGAGTCCAACAACTCTTTAACCACCGCTATTCCTCTCAATGATGCCAATCATTCAATGGAGCATAACAATACCTCAATCACGCCCCTTATGACAATGACCAAACATCAGGGACAACAGACTCTCGCTACTGATAAAAACCATTCAATCAATGAATCAAAAATCTCAATAGAAACCAATGCTTCAATCGCTGAATCTAATACTACAGTTTCTACTGAATCAAATACCAGCACAGAATCCAATGCAACTGCGGAGTCCAATGCCTCCTCTGTATCGGCAGAAACTAATGCTTCAGTCACTGAATCTAATACTTCGGTCACTGAATCTAATAC
>Ga0256843_1000401_pt1 | contig 37043 bp, 40 predicted proteins | sample AlvinellametaG_FD_191572 | JGI IMG/M metagenome (GOLD analysis project Ga0256843, IMG submission 191572) | Pompeii worm associated microbial communities from hydrothermal vent at the East Pacific Rise, Pacific Ocean - Alvinella | ecosystem: Host-associated > Annelida > Integument > Unclassified ...
AGAACCTAAGTTAGCGGTTCAGGGCAGGGGCGACAAGTTCGTCGAATTTGAGGATGCCGTTAGAGAGCTGATGGTCGGCTTTGGCCTGCAGGAGGTCATGACCTTCAACCTTACCAACAGGGAAGCCCAATACGAGAAGATGAATCTCCCCTGCGGGGAGCACCCCGAAAAATGCAGGGACTACTTCAACAACCCACCGGCTGAACTCGTCGAGATAGAGAACCCGATAAGCCCGAAGTGGTCAGCGCTGAGAAACTGGCTCCTCCCGAGTTTGCTCGACTTCCTGAGCCAGAACACCCACGAGGAGTACCCGCAGAGGCTCTTTGAGGTCGGCAAGGCCACTTTGATAGACGAGGGCAGGGAAACGAAGACGGTGGGCGAGAGCAAGCTTGCCGTCGTCCTGGCCCAGCCGAGGGTTACCTTCACTGACGCAAAGGAAATCCTTGACAGTGTTATGCGCCACCTCGGCTTCGAGTACGAGCTTGAGGAGGTCGAGCACCCAAGCTTCATCCCCGGCAGGATTGGAAGGATAATCGTGAGCGGAAAAACCATCGGCGTAATCGGCGAAATCCACCCGGCGGTCTTAGAAAAGTGGGGAATCGAGATGCCCGTTGCGGGCTTCGAGGTATTTTTAGGGCCGCTATATAGCGAGCCTTACCTTTAGCTTCTTTTTATGGGTTTTCTTGAGCATCACGTACATCAGCTCAAAGTTGGTTATGTTTGACACGATTTCGGCTTCTCGTATCTCCTCCATTTCACCACCCAAAGATAAACTGGGACTAAGGGTTTATCATGTTTTCGCAGATTTTGGTGCACTCCGTTCGAAAAATCGATTTACATTTGTCAAATAATTCGACGCATTGTCGGGAAAAGGCATTTATACGTCCCGGTTTAAGCCAGCTCCATGAAGCTGGCTCTCCGCGTGGCCTATGACGGGACCGCCTTTTACGGCTTTCAGAGACAGCCGGGAGTGAGGACGGTAGAGGGCGAACTCATCCGCGTTTTAACCAATCTCAAAATCATCGAAAGCCCGGAAGAGAACGGCTTCAAGGGTGCTTCCCGGACGGACAGGGGAGTTTCCGCGTTCTTCAACGTGGTCTCCTTCGTTCCCGGCGAGAGGGCTGACCTGGCGAGGCCTGACGTTTTAAACCACCACCTCCGTGACGTCTGGGTTCTTGGCGTTGCAGAGGTTCCCGCCGACTTCCACCCGAGGTTTTGGGCGACCTCGAAGACCTACCGCTACTACCTCGTCGATGAGGGCTTCGAGCCCGGGAAGATGGCCGAGTGCGCCAAGCTCTTTGAGGGAACCCACGACTTCTCGGCCTTTGCGAAGCTTGAGCCCGGCAGAGACCCGGTTAGGGAGATAACTCACATCAGCATCATTCCAAGACACGGCTACTACGTGATTGAAATCACCGGAAAAAGCTTCCTCTGGGAGATGGTGAGGAGAATCGTCAACGCTCTCCGCTTCTGCGGGCTCGGTTTCCTCGAGCCGGAGGACGTCGGGGCCATGCTCGCGGGAACTTACAGAAAGAAGGTCCCCCCCGCCCCCCCGGAACCGCTGGTGCTGTGGCACATTTCTTACCCTTCGATTGAGTTCCAGGTCGATGAAAGCGGGCTCAAAAAAGTTCGGAGGGATTTGTTCGGCAGGTATTCCGCGGCGCTTTCAAGGGCTGCCCTCTTTGGTGACTTTCTTCTTGGCCTTTGAGCGCGTTCCCCTGTCGTAGTACCTCCCGTAGTACTGCTTCAGAGCTTTTTGCCGCTCTATGAAGTGTGTGAAGAGCAGGGGGTCGTCGTCCTGCACGTCGACTATAACCGCTTTCATGCCCGTCTTTGGCCTGAGGGCCCTTCCTATGGTCTGGATGGTCATTATGTCGCTCTTTCCTCCGCCGGCGAGGATTATGGCGGAAATCTCCGGTATGTCCACTCCCTCCTTCAGGAGGGTGGATATGAGAACCGGGATTCTCCCCTCTTTGAACTCCTCAAGTATCTCCCATCTGTTGGGGCTTTCAGAGCTCAGGAACTCCGCTTTTATGCCATTTTCGGCCAGCATCTCTTTGAGTATTTTCCCGTGCTCTATTCTCTTGACGTCTATGAGGACCCTGTGGCCTTTTCTGGCCAGTTCCACGGCCTTTTTGACAATGGCCCTGTTTCTCTCCTCGTTGTTCATTATCATGTCCTCGTAGAGCTCTTTGTACCTCTCGCTGAACGAGGGCATGGTGGACTCGTAGGTTATAACCTCGAACTTCGGCTTTGCGAGGAACTTCTCGTTTATCAGGTCCTCCGCCCTGACTTCGAAAATAATCGGCCCGACGACAGCCTCGATCTTGATTTCCTCCCCCTTAACACGCCTCCAGGGCGTCGCCGAAAGCCCGTAGCGGTATATCTGTGGCAGGGAGAGGCCCAGCTGGTAGAATTTCTCGGCGGCTGAGGTCCTGTGGCATTCGTCGAACATGAGGAGGGCATATTCGTTCTGGAGCTTGTCCGCTCCCCTCGACAGAAGCGTTTGAATCATGGCTATGGTTATCTCCCGTTCCTCCCACTTGTTGTCCCCCACTATGCCCGGTTCGATACCCAAGACCTCTCTGACCTTCTCTGCCCACTGATAGAGGAGTTCCTTCGTGTGAACGACGATTAAAGCGGCGTGTCCAACCTCGTGGATTATTCTCAGCCCGACTATCGTCTTCCCGCTGCCGACCGGCAGGGCCAGTACCCCCATTTTGTTTTTGAGGGCTGTCTTTACGGCCCTCTGCTGGTACCTCCTCATAGTGTATTCGGGATTCCAGACGGAGTTCAGCTTCGCACCCCGTAGTTTTCTCTCGTCCTTTACCCGAACCCGGTACCCCTGGCTGTTGAGGAACTTCTTAACGCGGGGCAGAACCCCCACCGGAAAAGTTTTTTCGTAGGGGTCGTAGAGGCTCTCAGGTTTCTCCCACCTGCCGAAATCCTTCTTGTAGGTCAACAGCTCGTATATCTTGAAGTAAAGCTGGGGGTCTGCCTTTTCTATGTGCACCAGCGCTGAGCCATCGGGGATCCTGAGGACAACCATAGGCATGGCCAATCGCAGGGGGTTTGGAAAAAGGCTTTATAGACCTTTTGGAACAAGAGTCTAAGGTGGTATCATGCTGGGAGAAATCCTCCAGGCGTTTAACGACTTGGTTGTCGTAAAGGAGCCCGTAAACAGGGAGCTTGAAATAACCAGATATCTGCTGAAATACCGAGAGAGGCCGGTTCTCTTTGAAAACGTGGGTGGCTGGAGGGTTGCGGGCAACATCTGGGCTACCCGCGAGAGGATAGCGGGGTTCTTGAACACCGAAAAGGAGAGACTAATCCACCTGATTGCGGAGGCGATGGAGAATCCCTCCCCTTACAAGACCGTCGAGAGCGCCCCCTTCCTGAAAAACTCGACGGAGGACTTTTCCCTCCTTGAGCTTCCGGTTCCGAAGTACTACCCGAAGGACGGCGGGCCCTACTTCACTTCGGCGATGGTCATCGCGAAGGACGATAACGGCTTCGTCAACGTATCATTCCACCGGATGATGGTAAGGGACGAAAAGACTGTTGCGATAAGGCTCGTTCCCCGGCACCTCTACGCCATGTGGAAGGAGAAGGCCGAGCACGGGGAGGAGCTAAGCGTCAGAATCGTCGTCGGAAACCCCGTTCACCTCCTCCTTGCGGGGGCCACCAGCACGGCCTACGGAATCAGCGAGCTTGAGATAGCATCTAAGCTAAGCGAGTTTGCCTTCGGGAAGCCCCTCGAGGCCGTCGAGCTGGGCGGAATCCCCGTACCGGTCGAGAGCGAGTTCGTCTTCGAGGCCAAGATAACCCCGGAACTGGTCGAGGAGGGCCCCTTCGTGGACATAACGGGAACCTACGACTACGTGAGGAAGCAGCCACTGGTCGTCTTTGAGAAGATGTACCACGTTGACGACCCGATTTTCCACGCCCTCCTGCCAGGAGGTTACGAGCACTTCATGCTCATGGGCCTCCCCAAGGAGCCGCAGATTTATGCGAGCGTCAAGCGTGTGGTTCCAAAGGTTCACGGGGTAAGGCTGACGGAAGGAGGTGTCATGTGGCTCCACGCCGTCGTTTCGATAACCAAGCAGCACGACGGCGACGGCAAGAACGCGATTTTGGCGGCTTTCGCTGGTCATCCAAGCCTCAAGCACGTCGTTGTCGTTGACGAGGACGTGGACATCTACGATGACCGCGACGTGGAGTGGGCGGTGGCGACGCGCTTCCAGGCCGACAGGGACCTCGTGATAGTCCCCAACGCCCGCGGCAGCTCTCTCGACCCTTCCGCTGAGAAGAGCTTAACGGCCAAGTGGGGCATCGACGCGACGAAGCCCCTCGACAGGAAAGAGGAGTTCGAGAGGGCCAGTCTTTAGCTCTTTTAGCTTTCTGGCCCGTTTGTTTATCGCTGTTCTGCCAGGGGTTGCTGTTGTGCCCGGTTGTATGCGTCAAGAACCAATCGCTTCCGCCGAGATAACGACAAAATAGAAAAACAAAAACAGACTTGGCTTAATCGACCATCTTGAGGAATATCTCCTCGAGACTCGGCTCTTTAACCTGCATGGTGAGGATCTTTGCTCCCTGTGACGCGACGAAATCGTGAACCTGCTCCCTGATGTCCTCCTCTGCCACTATCCGGTATTTCTTCTCCCCGAGGGGCGTTACCTTCCATCCGGAGGAGCTCCAGTCAACAGGGACGTTGGTCTCTATGAGGATCGTGTAGCCGGCCTTCCTCAGGAACTCCCGCTTTATGTTTTCGAGGTTGTCCTCAACGCGGAGTTTGCCCCTGACGATGACGCCCACCGTGTCGCATATCTCCTCGACGTGGGCCAGGATGTGGCTCGAGAAGAATACCGTTTTGCCGGCTTTCTTCTGCTCCCTGATAATCCCCTTGAACTCGGCGATCCCCTTGGGGTCGAGGCCTGTCATTGGCTCGTCGAGGATCAGCAGGTCCGGATCGTTCAGCAGTGCCTGGGCCAAGAGAAGCCTCTGCCTCATGCCCTTTGAGAACTTGCCGACTTTCTTGTCCCTCGTATCCCTAAGGCCAACCAGATCGAGGAGCTCGTTGATGCGCTTTTCCTTTTCCTGCTTTGGAATCTTAAACGCATCGGCGATAATGTCGAGGGTTTGATAGGGCGTTAGAAAATCCCAGAGGGTGGCGTGTTCGGGCATATATCCGATGCGCTTCTTGGCCTCAACGAGGGCGTTCTCGTCGAATTTTCCTCCCCTGAACACCTCCATGTCGAGGAGCTCTATGCGCCCCTCCTGTGGGAATATCAGCCCCAGCGTACTCAGTATCGTGGTGCTCTTTCCGGCACCGTTCGGCCCGAGGAAGCCGTACACCTGCCCCTTCTTGACCTCCAGGTTGAGGCCGTCCAGGGCCCTTACGTCCTTGTACATTTTGACCAGGTTCTCGATCCTCAGCATTGTCCTCACCTCAAGTCCATCCTGGAGAACCTGTAGAACCCGATCCCGAGGTACACCACCGTGAGACCCACCAGGATGCCCAGGTTCGTGAGATTCTTTTTGATGGCGTATGGCATTCCCATGTAGGTTACGCTGGAGAGGTCGTCCCCAGTGGTATTGCTCACGTCTCCGGTTATGACGCCGACCTGGGAGGTTGGCACGTAGAACAGGTACTTGGTTGTGTACTCCTTCTGTATCTCGTGTAGTCTGCCGGGGTTGTCGAGGCTGGCTTTGAACGTCAGGTATCCCACAACGTTGGGCATTATCAGGAACATCACAAAGGCGAGCACCAGAGCCAGTCCGAGGGCGGAACTCGAGGACTTCACAAACGTCGAGATTATGTAACCCAGTGCCACCAGCTGGACCATAGCCAGGAGGAGCAGCATGTTTAGGATGATGACGTCCCGCACGAGTTCGCCCGTCAGGGGGGCCCCGAGCCAGACTACTCCGAGTATCCCCACGACACTTGAGAGCAGAAGGGCGAGGAGGAGCACGGTCGAGTGTGCGAGGAACTTTCCTCCGATGTAGCTCAGTCTCTTCACCGGTTTGCTCATCGCCACCCTCAGGGTCCCCTTTTCAACCTCGCTGTTTATCGCTGTGGCCCCTATGAGGAGTGCGAGAATCCCGATGAAGAATCCCGCCATCCCGGTGACGAACTGTATCAGGAACGCCATTGCTCCCTCGACGGTGATGTCCCCGCCCCCGAAACTTTTGATGATGTAGAAGACGGGGATGTAGAGCACGATCATGATTCCGAGAATAACCCAGAATTTCTTCGTTCGCAGGCTCTGTTTAAATTCCAGTTGGAATCCCCACAACATTTTCCTACCTCCTTGGTACAGTTGGTTAGGTAACTCTCACTCCATTACAACTAATGGAGGGAGTATAAAAATTTTGCCATGTGAGTTGGAGGTGATGTTAAAGCGGTTCGAAATTCAAAGGGTTGCGAGTTCAACTATTTCCTCCCAGCGGGGGCAGTGTCTCCTGAGCCTGGCCATTACCTCATCCTTCCCGCCGAGAACAGGCCATAGAATTGAGTCTATGTGGAGAGGGGGGATGCTGACCTCTTCCGCTATCCTTGACCAGAAGAGCGCCGCCGGTTCGCTGGTGAATCGCTTCGTATAGGAGTTTATTCTCACGTCGTCGGGAATCTCGATTTCCATGGGGTAGGGGACAAACCTGGAGAAAGCTATTCTCGCCCCGTATCCGAACATTTTAACGCTGAACACTATAGTCTTGGCACTTTTCTTCGACTTCATGACCTCAGCGAGCCTGTCCCGCAGCCCGAGCATGTCTTTGAAGTAGTACTCCCTCAGGTCGTCGAGGGTGAGGCGCTCCAAAAAAGGTTCCAGCTTTTCGAGCCTCTTCAGCTTTCCTGACACGAGGCGGCGGTTCGTCCGGGAGTACGGCAGGAACCGGGAGTATTCTGCGAGGATCCCCTTTTTCGGAGGGGAGCTGGAGAAGTGCCTGGAGAACTCCCACCACCACTCCTCTCCTCTTGCCGTCAGCTGGTAGCTCACGATTGAGTTCGCTATCACGAGCTTTAGGAACGTCTCGGTGTCTTTGAGGGAGTCGTGAAGGTATTTGAGGGCATCGAACTGCAGGTCTACCATTTCCTCGATTGTTCTGGCACATTCGACTCCCAGCACCTCCAGTATCTCGGTGAGTCTCGCTATTCTGTCCCCGTCGTATTGATACTTTGCCCTGACGAAGCGATCGAGGGTCAAGCTAACCACCCACCGACTTTATAAGCCTCTCAAGGAATACGTTCTCGCCCATGATTTCAGCCCCGTTGTTGTTGGGAAGCGCAAGTTCTATCGTGCCCCCTATGCCCTGTTCCCGCAGGAAATCAACCACCTCGGCGCTGAGGCCCTGGAACTCCTCCCTCCGTATCAGGCCGTAGACTGCCGGCCCCCAGCTGCTCTGTCCGCACCCGTAGGTCTTCCCGCACAGGAACTCGAGGATGGCCCTGATGTCCTCCCTGAACTCGCCGCCTTGATAGGCCTCGAAGTGTTTCCCTACGAGCCTCTGTATGGCGCTCATGTGCTCTCCGAAGCTTCGTATGTTCCTTTCTTCGAGAGCGGGGAGCAGTCCGAGGAGTATGCGGTGACTTATCTCCATGGCAACGTCGGCCCGTCCGACCATCTCGCTCATGACGGGTCTTTCCTCCTCCTCGTCCGGCCCGGGTTTGAGTTCGGGGATCACGAGCAAAAACGCCCAGTCCTCCGGGAACTCCTTCCTGACGATTAACGGGGGAATGCCCCTCCCAACGCCCCCGTCCAGCACGAAACCGCCGTATTTGAAGGTGTATATGCCTGCACCGCTGTTCCTGCCCCTCCCCAAGGCCTTTGCGAGCTCCTCCACACTCACTTTGAGGTTCCTGAGCTTCGCAATGCCGAGTGCGGTAGCCAGGGTGAGCTGTGTGGTGGAGCCGAGTCCCACGTGCCTTGGAATGCCCTTTCTGACCTCTATGAGGAAGTTCACTCCCGTGTTGTACTTCAGGTTCATCCTCTTAACGGTCCTCGCTATGGTCTCCGCGTCCTCCCCTTCCGCCTTTATCTCCAGCTTTTCACTCTCGACTATTTTGACCTCATAACCGCCCTTGATTCCCACGCCAAGGCTCCCGAACCTCCTCCCGAGGCTTGCGGAGGGGTCTATGAGTCCGAGGTGGAGTCTGCGAGGGGTACGAATTATCATGAGCACCACCAAGAGCACTCTCGGTCTTCCGCTTTTAACCGTTGGCAAAACCATTGAAAGTTGCGCCTGTTACGTCCCGGGATGGTCGCGGGGAGAACACCCTGCACCCTCCTCACGGCCCGGTTATCCAGGGCGATTTGGGGGTGTTATCAGGACTGGCAATCGAAGTCTTTCCCGTGGGGGCTCTCAACGACGCCAAACCGGGCGCGGCAGGTTCTGCCCACAACCCGGTGCTAACGTTTTTATTCCCCGCGGTAAAGCTCGAAGTTGGTGGTGTGGGTGAAGTTTGCAGGGGTTGACCTTCGGGAACCGAGGGTAATGGGAGTGATAAACGTTTCACCGGAGAGCTTCTACAAGGGCAGCGTTCGGAGGGACGAGAGGGAGCTGGCGGAGACGGCCGCGAGGATGGTTGAGGAGGGCGCGTCTTTCATAGACGTTGGTGCCAAATCAACCGCCCCTTACCTTGAGACGCAGATTCCTGTTGAGGAGGAGGTCAGGCGGGCGGTCCGGGCGATCAGGGTCATCAGAGACGTCGTTGACGTTCCCATCAGTATAGACACAACGAGCGCAAGGGTGGCGGAGGAGGCAGTTAAGGCCGGGGCGGAGGTTATAAACGACGTGACCGGCCTGAAGGGTGATCCAGGGATGGCAAAGGTTGCCGCGGAGTACGGTCTCCCCGTCATCCTGTGCGCCCACGGGGAGGTTCGGAACTTCAGCGACCCGGTCCGTACGGTCATCGACTTCCTGCAGGAGAGTTTAGCAATAGCGGAAAAACACGGGGTGGAGGAAACTGCCGTCGATCCAGCCATAGGCTTCCTCCGTCCAGAATGGCCGCCCTGGTACGAATGGGACTCGAGGGTAATAGCCAACCTGAACCTCCTGAAGGAGTTTGGACGGCCGATACTGGTCGGTGTCTCGAGGAAATCCTTTATAAAGGCAATAACGGGGAGGGAAGACCCGGCCGAACGGCTCCCGGGGAGCCTGTCCGCCACGGCGATAGCTGTTCTGCGGGGGGCCAGCATCATCAGGACCCACGACGTCAGAGAGACCCTCGACGCGGTCAAAATGGCTGATTTCATCCGGCGTTTTTCCGTGTAGCTTTTGCCCTTTTCCACTCCTCGAGGAGGGTTTCTAACAGGGAGAGCGCCACGGGTCCGATTATTATGCCAACGACCCCGAAGGCTATCAGGCCTCCGAAGATGCCCAGCAGACTTATCAGCGCGTTCACGCCCACCTTCCTCTCTATCCCGAGCCGCGGCTTCACGACAAGGTCGGGCCCGGGGGATACGAACACGACCCCGTAGAGGGCCAGCAGAACGGCCTTCCCTATCAGGCCGCTTTCGAAGAGGTACACAACCCCCGCGAGCCACATTATCCACCCTCCGAGGAAGGGCAGGAGTTCGAGGAGCACAGTCAGGATTCCCGCCGCTATGGCGCCCCCCGCGTTTGCCAGTCCGAAGAAATAGAAGGCGAGGGCCATGAATATGCCCTTTATGACGCTGAAGGTGAGCCACCCGCGGAGGAGGTTGTGGAGGGCGTTGGTGGCGCTGTTGACGAGCTTTATCGCCAGGGCCCTGTTCTCCCCTGGGAGGAGGGAGTAGACTTCGTCCCGTATTCCCTTTGCGTTGACGAGGACGCCGTAAAAGACGAAGAGCATGACGACGGCCTGGAGGGTCAGCTTTGGAATGGAGTAGGTGTACCCGAGCACGTATGCATCTATCCTCCTTCCGAGGTCTTCAAGGAGCTTCTGGAGCAGGTCGTAAGTGGACTGGGGGAGCTTGAAGCTCAGGAGCCACTGGAAAAATGAGCTGAGGTAACTTGTGATGGAGTACTTTATGTCGTTGATCCAGAGGGCAAACCCGATTATGAAGAGGAAGGTAAGCACCGTCAGAATCGCGGTCAGCAGGAAGGCGGAGCCCCTGTTTCCAAGGCGTCTGGACCACCTTTCATGCACCGGGTAAACTATGTAAACGATGGTGATGGCTATTATGATGGGAGAGAGAATGGGACTAACCGTTTTCCAGACGAGGTAGAGGATTATCAGGGAGATTGCAATCCATACCGCCGCTTCAAGCTCCATCCAGCATCCCCAGGTACCTTAGTATCAGTTCCCCGACGGAGGGCTTGTTGAAGACGAAGAGGTAGCCCCTCTCGTCGAGTATGAAGTTCTTTCCCACTGCTAATAAGCCTTTCTTAAACTTGTGTATCTCCGCGTTCTCGAGGTCGACCGTGTCCCTTATGTGGTCGGGGGCGCCCGTTTCATCCAGGGCCCTGTTGAGTCTGTTCCTGACGCTCTGGTTTGGGAACTTTATTGGATTGCCCCTGAAGTCCTCTCTGACCACGTCTTCCCCTCCAAGGTATATCCCCCAGAACTCCTTGGCGCATTCGAAGGGGTATACGTAGTCCTCCCCGTAGTCCGGAAGGTAGAGCTCCCTGATTACTGCGAGGAGAAGCTTCCTGGCGTCCTTTCCGTAAAACTGAATTTCGATGTTAAACCTTCCGTCCCGGAAGCCGTTCTCAAATACCTCGAGCTTCTCCTCACACATCATCTCCCTCACCCCTTTATGTAGGGGCCCACGTACCGCGGGTCCATAAACAGGGCGGTGCTTCCGTAGACCGCAAACTTGGAGGGGTAGCGTCCGTTGAATATCACAACCTTCGGATTCGTGAGGTTCGAGAGGTTTTCCAGAACGGATATGGCGTAGTCGAGGTCTCCCGTGCTGTCCACGAGCGTTCCGGTTACGTTCTCGGCGAACCACGTCTCGCCCGTGGCGAATTTCCTTGTTTCCTCAATGCTCATATTCCTTCCCGTTGAAACGGCGGTCAAAAAGGCGTTGAAGTAGGTATTGATCATCCTGCTGATCTTCTCCTTTTCCTGGGGTGTCAGGTCCCTCCACTCGGCGCCCATGTCTTTGTGCGGACCGGTCTTGAAAACCTCGACCTTTATGCCGTTCATCTTGTAGTTCTTTTCGAGGTCGTAGTGTACGTAGAGGACGCCTATGCTACCGACTTCCGCCAGGGGGCTGGCGATTATTTTGTCCGCTCCAGTGGCTATGTAGTAACCGCCCGAGGCGGCCATGCCGCCGGTGTAGGCCACCACAGGTTTGACCAGGTTGAGCTTGCTGACCTCGTGGTATATCTCGATAACTGGCCCGACCTCACCGCCTGGGCTCTCTATCCAGAGGAGAACTCCCCCTATCGAGTCGTTTCTTGCGACTTCCCTGAGGACGGGTATAACACTCAGAGCCGTGTAACTGTCTATGATGCCGAAAATGGGGATTACGGCTATTGTCCCGTTCCTGGGAGGCGCGTTCTTTTCTCTGAGCTGGGCCTTCAGAAAGTCCACCTTCTGCTGGAGTTCCTTGAGCTGGAGCTCGTACTGGGAAGCCGAACAGTTGCCTGTCACGGAGGTCTCCACGACCCCCCCGCCCTGTGATGCTATCTGGACGGTGTTACTCTGCATGTACAAAAGTGCGGCCGAGATCGTCGCCGCGGCGAGCATGAGTGCGAGAATCAGGGCAATGTACTTCCAGATGTTCTCTCTCATTCTTCCACCCAATCATAATTTTGCCGTTCTCTTTTAAAGATGCCCCTCGCTAAGCTTTTATACATCGGTGCTCCACTCTCCCCAGGTGGTAGTATGGAGATTGGAGTGACAATTTACCCGCACTTCGTCACCAAGGACAAGACGCTGGCGTCGGTGCTGGCGGACGTGAAGATCAAGAACTACGACTTCGTCTCGATATTTCCCCACACCCTCGGCCTAATAATGAACGGCGCCGTTGTTGAGAAGAAACTCCGCGGTGTCGAGACGACCCTCCGGGGAGTCGGGATCGACTACACTGTCAGGATGCCAACCTCCGTGAACCTGCGCGACCACATCTACTACACCCGTCACTTCAGGGTTGCCCGGGCGGTGGCTGACGTCGCCATAAAACTCGGCGCCAAGGTTATCGTCATGCAGAGCGGAAAAACAGGCAGGCTTGACCTCGAGATTGAGGCCATCCAGCAGCTGGCCGATATGGTTGCCCCGTTTGGAATAAACATAGCCCTCGAGAACACATTCAGCGTTAAGGACACGCTGTACGTCGTTGAAAACGTGGAGAGGGACAACGTTGGATTCGCCCTCGACGTTGCACACGCCTTCCTGAGCGCCCAGGGCGACGGCAACAAGCTCCTTGAGGACGTGAAGCTCGGGACTGACAAAACGGTCATCCTGATGATACACGACAACTTCGGGAAGCTCTTCCCGCAGGTTGAGCCTGAGGATGCCTTAGCGTATGGCGTTGGGGACCTCCACCTCCTGCCCGGTGAGGGCAAGATACCCTTCGGAAAGGTTCTACGCCTCTTCGGAGACGTCCCCCTGCTCCTGAAGGTCAAAAACCCGGAAAAATTCGCCAAAGTCCCCAACAAGCAGGGGCTCATAGAGCTGCTGACGAGTCTCTGATTTACCTTTTGCTGAATTTTTGTTTTCTAATTGCGAAAAGTATTTAACCGCCTCGCCTTCTTTTCTTTGGTGTTTCCATGGTATCCCTTGCAGTGCTTCTCTTCCTGTATGGATCACTCGCAGTCAGCATTGGGGTCATCGTGGAGAAGATTAAATCAAACTCCTTCCCTTTCCACTGGGCTCTGGCGGTTCTAATATTCTCCGAAACTTTTGTGTTCGGGGCCACTGGGCTTGGATACGATGTAGTTCCGCTCATCTTTTACTGGGGGCTTTTTACATACTTAATATCGTCAATGTTTTCGAGCGAATACATTGGAAAGCCCCCAAAGTTAAGAGCGAAGCCCGATTACTACTATGATCAACCCTATATCGAAGCAGGATTTGATCCCAGGGTATCACTGGGGATATTCATTGCGTTGCTCTCAATCGGGGATATGATCCTCTATCTTCTCGCCATAACCCTTTCGGTTAGGAATGGACAGCTGTTTTTGCTTATAGGGGGATACCTACTGTTCCATGGACTCCTTATTATTCTCTCGAGGGGGGAAATCCTGCTCGGTGAGAAAACAAGGGAGCTGTTCCATCTCCTCAAAATCCCCTACCCCTTTATTGTTCCCCTTGGACTGGTCGAACGCTTCGGCTTTCAGAACTGGCTGGTTCCGGTTCTTACCCTTCACTACGCGATAACCGTCCTGTGGCTTTGGCGGGATCTTCCGGAGATGATGAGACCACCGAGGATAACCTAAACCCCTATCCTCTTCCCTATCTCTCCGTAGAGAACGGCAAGGGCTCTTCCTATGGCTTCCTTCTTCCGGGCGAAGTGCGTCACATCGTCATCCAGGTTCTCGCGGATTATCTCCACGGCTTCTTCAATGGTTATGGTCCCCTCGAGCCAGGCATAGGCGAATATGGCCTCGGCAATGTCTCCTTTCCCGTGTTTGTCGGTTCTCGGGGGGACTATGTGTTTCAGGCCTGAAGCCTCAAGGGCTATGGCCAGAGAAGCGTTGGGAACCCTCTCACCGGTCGGTCTCCCAAGGTATTCGCTCAAGGCAAGGGAGAATACGAAGTTGAGGAGGGAATCACCGAATTTGGCGAGACCCCTGTCCCCGAAGTCGCGGGGGTACCTCAAGCGCATCACCCGGCTGCGGGCCTCAGCCCTTGACGGTCTCGTTCCAGGCATCGAGAACGGCCCTCGCCCTGTCGAAGATCTTCTGGGCGGCCTCCTCAAGGGCCTTCTCCGGGCTGACCTTCCCGTCGGTTACAACCCTGAACTTCGGTTTTCTGGCCATCAGGACGGGATGCTCGATGGTGTAACCGGCAAAGGTTATGTGCTTGTTCTCGTGAAGCACCTCGTTCAGGAGGTTTGCGAAGGTGTGATCCTCACCCTCAAGGTAGAACTCCAGAAGGTTTTTCTCCCTCTTTACGACCTCAATTCTCATTTTCCTCACCCTCCAAGGCTTTCAGCAGTTCCTCCAGTGCCTGCTCCTTGTTCTTAATGAGTTCGTATTTAAACTTATCTTCCTTCCATTCGGCCAGTCCGAGCTCAACGAGTACGTCGAGAAGTTCCTCGGGATCGAGTTCCCTCGTAACAGCCACCGGCAGAACGACTTCTCTTATCTGTCTCGTGGTCTGCAGCGATATTTCCCCGAGTCCCTCGCCGAGCTTTCTTATCAGCTCCACTATCTCCTCCCACGGCATGGAGGTTACCAGCTCACCGTCCTTCAGCTCGGCGGTTTCGTTGAGTATCTCAAGGGTTCTCATCAGTATGGGCGTTGAAACGCTCGCTCCAGCATCCCGGAAGAGGTCGTCCAGGCTGTAACGGTAGAGCCCCCTTCTGTCCGGGTACAGTTTTGCCCTGACTCTGTTGTGAATTTCCCGTATCTTCCTGATGGCTTCGCGTATTTCGTCCTTGGTTCCCTGAACGTTGATCTTCAGGTCGTTCAGCTTTCCGTGGACGTAGATGAAGGCGGGAAGGTTAAGCCGCTGGACCTCCCTCAGGAACTCCTCCTTCTCCCTGTCGTCTTTGACGTGGATCGTGATGACCTTCTTGGCCCGGGCCATCTTCACACCTTCATTTTCCTGTAAAAGGTTGAGAGCTTTCTCGTTTCGACGTTTCCGCACTTGGGACAGACGAGCTGATTTCCGCGTCTCACGAGGGGTGTCCTGCAGCGCGTACAGAGGGCGTAGATGACGCCCAGTTCCGGGCCTTTCGTGCTGAGCTGTATCGGGCTCTTCTCGTTGGCTATGACCTTGGCCCTTATCACATCGCCGATCTTGAACTCCCTGCCGAGGTTTTCAACGTAGCCCTCTTTAACCTGGGAAACGTGAATACCGGCGAGTTTGGACGTGGCTATCTCCCTGTCGTCTTCCCTGCCCTCTATCTTGATCAGCTGGACTATTGCGTTCTGTCCCCTGACCTCCACAATCTTTCCGATGACGATGTCACCGACCTGGGGAAGAGGGGGAACATCGGTCACCGCTTCAACGCTTATTTCCATCCTCTGGGTGTCGATCTTAACCCTGCCCGGCCTGATTGCGTACAGCTCGCCGTTCTCCTCTTTGACGCCCTCTCCCGGAAAATACTCCTCAATCACGCCGAGGTAATCCCCGGGAAGAACCAGTTCTCCATCGCGGGGAACTCTCCTTTCTTCCATACCCTCCACCTCCATGGAATTTCAGGCCCGGATTTTTTAAGCCTTTGGCTGTCGGGAGAGTTTATAAAGGGGAAGGAAAAAGTTTTAGTAATTCCTGTTAAGCCTATGGTGGTGGTTAGGGATGAGAATGCTTCTGATACACTCAGACTACCTCGAGTACGAGGTCAGGGACAAGGCCCTAAAGAACCCGGAGCCGATAAGCGACGAGCAGAAGAGGGGCCGGCTCGATGAAGTCCTGGCGGTTTTCATGAGCGTCGAGAAAGTCGATGAGGCCAATCCTGAGGAGGTCGTTGAGAAGGCAGTCGCCGAGATAGAGGAGGTTGCTAAGCAGGTTAAAGCCGAGAGAATATTCGTTTACCCGTTCGCCCACCTCAGCAGCGAACTCGGAAGACCTGAGGTTGCCCTCGAAATCCTGAAGAAAATCGAGGAGAAGCTCCGCGAGAGGGGCTACGAGGTCAAGCGCGCTCCCTTCGGCTACTACAAGGCCTTCAAGCTGAGCTGCAAGGGACACCCGCTGGCGGAGCTCAGCAGGACGATCGTTCCGGGAGAGGGCGTTAGCAGGGAGGAGCGCAACATAGCCCTCGAGAAGGAGGAGAAGGAGCTCGTCAGCTATTGGTACATCCTCACGCCCGAGGGCGAGCTCATAGAGGCCGAGAAGTTCGACTTCACCGGCCACGAGAACCTGAAGAAGTTCGTCAACTACGAGATACACAAGAACAGGATAGCCGACAAAGAACCGCCCCACGTCAGGCTGATGCTCGAGCAGGAGCTTGTGGATTACGAACCGGGAAGCGACGCCGGAAACCTCCGCTACTACCCCAAGGGCAGGCTCATCAAGGGTCTCCTCGAGCAGTACGTCACCGAGAAGGTCGTCGAGTACGGTGCAATGGAGGTAGAGACGCCGATCATGTACGACTTCGAGCACCCTGCTTTAGAGAAGTACCTCAACCGCTTCCCGGCGAGGCAGTACATTGTCAAGAGCGGCGACAAGAAGTTCTTCCTGCGCTTCGCGGCCTGCTTCGGTCAGTTCCTCATCAAGAAGGACGCCACGATAAGTTACAGGCACCTGCCCCTCAGGATGTACGAGCTGACGCGCTATTCATTCAGGCGCGAGAAGAGCGGTGAGCTTTCCGGCCTCAGACGCCTCAGGGCCTTCACGATGCCCGATATGCACACCGTCGCCAAAGACCTCAAGCAGGCGATGGACGAGTTCAAGAAGCAGTACAAGCTCAGCATGGAGGTTCTCAGGGGCGTTGGGCTCACGCCGGAAGACTACGAGGTCGCCATAAGGTTCACCCGCGACTTCTGGGAGGAGAACAGGGACTTCATCGTCGAGCTGGCAAAGATAATCGGCAAGCCCGTTCTCATCGAGATGTGGGACCAGAGGTTCTTCTACTTCATCCTCAAGTTCGAGTTCAACTTCGTTGACAACCTCGACAAGGCCGCTGCCCTCAGTACGGTCCAGATCGACGTGGAAAATGCGGAGCGCTTTGGTATAACCTACTACGACGAGGAAGGAAAGGAGCGCTACCCGCTCATACTCCACTGCTCGCCGAGCGGGGCGATTGAGAGGGTGATGTACGCCATCCTTGAGAAGCAGGCGAAGCTCCAGGCCCGGGGCAAGAAGCCGATGTTCCCGCTCTGGCTCAGCCCGATACAGGTCCGCGTTATTCCAGTCAGCGATGAGGTCATGGACTACGCGCTCTACGTGGCAGGAAAGCTCGAGGGAGCGAAGATTCGTGTTGATGTCGACGACACGGGCGACAGGCTTAACAAGAAGATAAGGAAGGCCGAGAAAGAGTGGGTTCCCTACATCATCGTCGTCGGCAGGAACGAGAAGGAGCAGAACACCGTCACCGTCAGGAGGAGGAGCGGCGGACAGAGCGAGATGCAGCTGGAGGACCTAATCAGAGAGATCAGGAGCCAGACCGAGGGCTTCCCGTACAAACCGCGGCCGCTTCCACTTCTGCTATCGAAGAGGCCCCGTTTCAGGGGCTGATCTTCTTGACTTTCAGCTTTTCGATTCCCTTTTCTCCCGTCACCTTGAAGGAGTACGCCGTTGGTTCAAACTCCTCGTAGGGCGCGAAGATGAGGTAAAGGTACTCCCTGAGGCCGTCCCTCCCGAAGCGGGAGTTTGCCTTGATTACGTAGTCGCTTATGCCGGCCACCCATGCAACGAAGCGCTTTGAGACAACGTCGCTGTTTAGTGCGAGTATCAGTGTGGAGTTTGGGAGCTGGGATCCTCTGTATGCAAGTGTCTGGTTGAGGAGTTTCAGGGTGCTCTCCTCTCCGAGGAACATGGAAACCCCATCGAGGGTGTACACCACCCTGAGCGTTGGCATGCTTGATATCTTTTCCTTTAGGGGCCCCTGGTAGATCCTCTCTATTTTTGGGTTGAGGGTTTCAGGTTCGACCTTGTCGAGGTAGAAAACGTTTGGAAGCTCCTCCCTGGAGTGGTATCTTGTCCCGAAGAGGTCTATTATTGCCATCCTGCCCTCTTTAAGCGCCTCCTCCATATCAATTCCTGTGGCCCTCCCCTTTCGCATGAATGCCCTGAGCGGCATGTTGTAGTTTGAGATTACCCCGAAATATCCGTTGTCAATGGCGTATTTCAGGATCACGAGTGGTATCTGCCATGCCGAAGAATATGCGTCGTAGATAATGCTTATCGTTGAGCCCTGAAAATGCTCCTCCCTAAACAGCTCAAGCACTGTCATCTCACTCATTTCTGGTCCCCCTCGGACGGCTGGGTTGAGAAGGGGGGAGAAAGTCACTCAGAAGAACTTCCGGAGAAGATTTCCTGGAGAAACTCCCGCGCCTCTTCACTGAAAGAGCTTTTCTTAACTTCGTTTCCGTACTTGTCGTAGACCTTCCCCTCCCTGAAGTTTATCTCGAAGACCTCATAGCGCTCCTCACTCTTCTCGTGGTGCTTTATGCCGTGCTCCTTTAGATGGCGTTCCACGGACTCGACGTCCACGTATTTACCGCATTTCTCACACTTGTAGAACTGCCAGAATACGTAGTCCTGGCCCGCGAGCATGTTGTTCTTCAAGTGGTTGACCAGGCTCCCGCCGAGGTACTCGTAGAAGTCCTCCTGTACGAGGTTCCCGTCCTCCTCCAGAACCTTGAAGCCGCTCCAGACGATGTGGTCGTTTATGTCTGCGAGCGTCGCCTTGATGTACCTGTACGTGAGTATGAACGCCCCGTTGTGGATGAAGAAGACGCTCTTGTCCGGTATCGCTATTATCCTGATGCCTCCGTTTTCAGAATTTTCGGCCATTTTCTGGGCGTGCTCCCTGTCGTTGGCGACGTCGATAATTATTTTTACGTTGCTCTTTTTGTGAAAGCCCGTTATCCGTTCCCCATCCAGCTCCCAGTGGTAATCGTCCAGATATCTCACCTGTGCGTATACCTTCTTTATTCGAGGGCTCAGCTCGGAGTACTGCATTAATCACCACCGTGAGAAAAATTGCATCTTATGTTAATAAGTTTTAGCGAAAAAGTTTAAAAAGGGTTGGATGTGGGGCTACCTCCCGAAGCGCCTCTGCCGCCTCTGGTACTCCCGTATTATCCTGAGGAAGTCTATCTTCCGGAACTCGGGGAAGTAGACGTCAACAAAGAAAAGCTCGCTGTACGCTATCTGGTAGAGGAGGAAGTTGCTTATCCTCTCCTCGCCCCCGGTTCGTATCACTATGTCCGGGTCGGGCATGTTGGGGTAGTAGAGGTAGCGCTTTATCAGCTCCTCGTCTATCTCTTCCGGCTTCAGTTTTCCGGAAAGAACGTCCTGAACGATGTCCCTGACGGCGTCTGTGATTTCACTCCTCCCCCCATAGGCGAGGGCGAGGTTCAGGGTGTAATTCCCGTATTTCTGGGTCGCTTTCTCTGCGTTCTCTGCGGCTCTCCTGACGTTTTCGGGCAGCAGCTCCTTCCGTCCGAGCACGTTGACCCTGATTTTGTACCTGTGTATCCGTTCGTCGTCTATCAGTTCGTTGAACTTCTGTTCAAAGAGGTTCATCAGGGCGTTTACCTCTTCCTCGGTTCTCCTGAAGTTTTCGGTCGAAAACGCATAGACGGTCAGGGTTCGTATCCCGAGTTCCATGCACCAGTCCATAATCTCCTCCAGCTTCTGGGAGCCGAAGAAATGGCCATACCACGGCGGCTTTTCGAGTTTCCTGGCCCACCGTCGGTTTCCGTCCATTATTATTGCCACGTGCTTAGGTATCTGCCCGTTCTTGACCTTCTCGATAAGGTACCGCTCATAGGCGTCGTACGCGGGCTTAAAAAGGATGTGGGGAATGTGGGAGATAAGTCTGTAGAGCATTATACATCACTCGATCCTCTTCCTTCCCCTCAGATGCATCTCGGCGAGCTCCATGTATATCTCCGCGTTCTTCTTCGTCCACTCGACCTCCTCCTCGCTGAGCTGCCTGACGACCTTTCCCGGAACCCCGAGGACGAGGCTGTAGTCCGGGATCTCCTTGCCCGGCGGGACGAGTGCCCCCGCGCCCACCACCACGTGCTTTCCGATCTTCGCCCCGTCGAGGATCACCGCGCCCATGCCGATTATCACGTAGTCGCCTATCTCTGCCCCGTGAACGACGGCGTTGTGGCCTATCGTGACGTACTTTCCGATGATGGTCGGCTGGCCGTGGGAGGTGTGTATGCTCACGTTGTCCTGGACGTTGGAGCAGCAGCCGACGTGAATCCGCTCGATGTCGCCCCTCAGGACGGCGCTCGGCCAGACGCTTGTTTTCTCCTCGAGAACGACGTCGCCGATGACCGAGGCAGTTTCGTCAACAAACGCGGTCTCGTGAATCTTGGGCCTCTTATCCCCCAGTTCATAGATCACCATGAGCATCACCTGTGCTAACTCTCAGGCAGAATTTATAAAGCTAACCGGAGAAGGTTGTACAGGGGAGTTTAATGAGGTACAGAAGGGGCGCGAGTGCCGAGAGGGAGCTTATCAAGATGCTGGAAGGGGCGGGATTCGCCGTCGTCAGGTCGGCGGGAAGCAAAAAGGTGGATATAATCGCGGGTAACGGGAAGTTCCATTTCTGCATTGAGGTCAAGAGCACGCACGAGGAGAGGCTCTATCTGAGCCAGGAGGATTACGAAAAGTTGCTCTCCTTCTCCCGCAGGTTCGGCGGAACTCCGGTGATAGCCGTCAAGTTCGTCAACCGCGGGTGGAGGTTTTTCAATCCGGAGGATTTAGAGAGGGGAGGTAAAAACTATAAAGTTACGCTCCGAGCATCTAAGTACATGACGTTTGAGGAATTGATAGGAAAGCAGACCTCGCTGAGAGGGGTGATCGATGGTGAAGACTAAGGCCCTCGTCATGGTTCTTCTTCTCACACTGGCGGTGTCCTTCTTCCCCGTTCAGGCCAAGGCCCTCATCTCCATCCAGGCCCTTAACAACGATTTCTACGTTGTCCCCGGGAACACGGTCGTGATACCATACAGGCTCACGAACCTCGGAAACGAGACCATCGGGAACGTCACGGTTTACGTGGCGGGGCCGACTACTGGCTTCCAGTACGGTATAAAGGTTGTGAGGGAGCCGCTTGCACCGGGGGAATCCTACAACGGGACTATAACCGTCACCGTCCTGAACCCGGAACCTGGAAACTACACGCTTAAGCTCGTTGCCAAGATAGGAGACGTCTACTCCGAGGCCCCGGTCACGGTCATAGTGAAGCCGGTCATAGACTACTTTCCCAAGATAAACGTGGGGAGCAGGTACATCTACGGACACGACGTTAACGTCACCCTTGAGATAGTCTCCATGTCCAACACCATAATAAGCGGCAGGCTCGGCTATACAGTGACCCTCAATGGCACGGTCATAAAGAACGTGACATCCGTGACCTTCGTGAAGCCTGGGGGGGTGTGGCTTCAGAACCTTTACCTCGTGAAGCCGCGCATAGGCTTTTACACCGTCCACCTCTGGGCCAACATGAGCGGGGTTTACAAGGAGACAACAGCAACGTTTGAGGTTTACCGCAGAAACCTGCATTACACGGTGGATTTCAAAAACGGCGCCATTCATGTGTTCGTCTATGACTCTCACGGAAACGGGGTGGGAGGAATTCAGGTCTCGATCAACGGCATGCGGTTCTCAACTGGCCCGGACGGCACCGTGACGTATCTCGTGACCGCCCCCGGAGTTTATAACCTCGTTCTTGACCTCGACGGCAAGATCGTGAAAAAGACCATAACAGTTTCTCAGCTCGCGATAGACGTGACCCAGAAGGGCGGTGAACTCCTTGTACGGGTCCGGGCCGCGGAAAAGCCGGTTCCCGGGATAATCGTGACGGTCTCGGGATCGAAGGGCTCGGCTTACGCGGTTACCAACGGGAGCGGTATTGCCGTGGTGAACCTCACTAAGACAGGCTACGGGCCGCTTATAGTCTCCGCGGAGAGCGACAGGTACCTCGGCGCGAGGATAACCTTCAATGCAGTTCCCCCTCACACTCCCACTCAGACGTCCACGACCTCGACGACGACCACCTTGCCGCTCAACACGACACCGAGTTCAACTACCTCCCGGGCGGGTCCTCACGGAAGCGTCGCCTTAGGGCTCCTGCTGATAATCAGTGGGCTGATACTCGCGGGGACTGCGTATCTCGCTTTCTTCAGTCCGATGCTTCAGGAGGAGACCCTGGACAGGTACTACTTCGTCAAGGTCAGGGCGCCGAGGATGAAGCCCCTTGAGAACTTCCGCTTTGAGAGGCCCGTAACCGCTGTTGACGTCAGGGCAACCAAGGGGAACGCCCGCATAGAGGACAACCGGGTTGTCTGGGAGATAGAACACCTCGAACCCGGGGAGGGGGCCTACCTGCAGGTCATCCTCGGGTGACACTTTTCTTTCGTAAACCTTATTAAGCACATCGGATACATTCAGACGACAATCTAAAGGAGGCGAAAGCATGGTTGATCTGGAGGTCCTGAGGAAAATTGTCGAGGCGCCCGGTGTTTCTGGCTATGAGTTCTTGGGCATCAGAGACGTCGTGGTGGAGGAAATAAAGCCCTACGTTGACGAGGTTAAGGTGGACAAGCTCGGAAACGTCATAGCCCACAAGAAGGGCAGCGGTCCCAGGGTCATGATCGCCGCCCACATGGACAAGATTGGTGTCATGGTCAACCATATTGACAAGGATGGTTACCTCCATCTCGTTCGTGTTGGTGGTGTCGATCCGAGGACTCTCGTCGCCCAGAGAATCCGCTTCTTCACCGAGAAGGGCGAGCGCTACGGTGTCGTCGGTCACATTCCGCCCCACATCCAGAAGCCGGAGGACAGGAAGAAGGCCGCGGACTGGGACACGATCGTCGTTGACGTCGGCGCCGACAGCAAGGAGGAAGCCGAGGAGATGGGCTTCCGCGTCGGAACGATCGGCGAGTTTGCCCCGGCATTCGTCCAGCTCACCGAGAACAGAATCGCCACCCCCTACCTTGACGACCGTGTCTGCCTATACGCCATGATAGAGGTTGCAAAGGCCCTCGAGGAGCATGAGGCTGACATATACTTCGTTGGAAGCGTCCAGGAGGAAGTGGGCCTCCGCGGTTCGAGGGTCGCCAGCTACGCCATCGACCCTGAGATAGGAATCGCAATGGACGTCACCCACGCCAAGCAGGTGGGGGACAAGGGCAGGCTCGTTCCGAAGCTCGGCGGCGGGCCGGTCATGGACATAGGGCCGAACATAAACCCCAAGGTCAGGGGGTTCGCTGAGGAGATCGCGAAGAAGTACGGGATACCCCTGCAGCCCGAGGCCAGCCCGAGGCCAACGGGCACCGACGCCAACGCAATGCAGATCAACAGGGCCGGCGTCGCCACCGCAGTGTTGAGCCTTCCAATAAAGTACATGCACAGCCAGGTCGAGACCGCGGACATCAGGGACATCCAGTGGATCATCGAGCTCGCCAAGCACTTCCTCGAGGAGCTAAGGCCCATGGACCTCACACCGTGAGGTTCCTCCCTCTTTTCTTAACTTTCCGTGAGAAATCTTTAAACCCCCTTCGTCCAAATTATCTTTGGGAGGTAGTCCGATGATTGAGGTCGAGCTTAAGGGTTATGCCGATTCAAAGGTGTTTGAGCGGGTCAGGAAAAACTTCAAGTTTCTGCGCAGGGAATACCACGAGGATACCTACTACCAGCACCCCTGCAGGGACTTCTCAAAGACCGACGAGGCCCTCAGAATAAGGATCAGGCGGTTTGACGGGCATTTTGAGTCTTTTCTGACCTATAAAGGACCAAAGATCGACGAGGTCTCGAAGACCCGCGAGGAGATAGAGGTGCCGGTTTCTGACCCGGATGACTACGCCCTAATCCTGGAGCGGCTGGGTTTCAAAGAGGTCCTTGTGGTCTCCAAGGTCAGAGAAAAGTACTACGTCGAGAAGGGGGTCGTCATTACCCTTGACTCCGTTGAGGGGCTGGGAACTTTCGTTGAGATCGAGGCCATGGTTGATGATGAGGAGCTCGTCCCCGAGACCGTTGAGAGGCTGAAGTCAATCCTCGCGGAGCTTGGCGTGAGGAGGCTGGAAAGGCGCTCGTATCTTGAGCTTATAATGGAGAAGGGAGGGGAGCATGGGGCGTCTGGATGAATTTTTTAAGGCGCTCGGAGGAGAGAAGAAACGTCCTGAGCTTGAGATACTTGAGACTGTGGAGGACTACACCTCCGTGGGTGATTTTGAGAGGGCGATAGAGGCGGCGGGTTCGCTGGAGAGCGAGCGGAACAGGTTTCTTGCGCTCAGGCTTATCCTCAGGGAAATCCTGAAAAAACTCGAGAACGATCCGGGGGAATCGAAAGGCGTGGGGGAGATTTTTCAGAGGATTGTCCCGCTTATAAACTCGGTCTCAAACCCGCGTCACAGGGCCCTCCTGACGTTTGACCTCGCGCTCATACTATACTACCTCGGTGACGAGTTCAGGGGCGACCTCACCCTTAAAACCGCCCTCAACCTCGCGAGAGGCCACGACGACATCCTGTTGGACATGGTGAGGGAGCTCGTTAGGATCGGGCTCCTGGACAAGGCCAGAGGGGCGCTCAAGATGGTTAAGGACCGGGACAAGCTCGACAGCGTCCTGGTCACCATAGCTGAGATATTCTACCGGATGGGGGAAGTTGAAAGGGCCAAGAACGTAATAAAGCACATAAAGAGCCCGTTCCACAAAGCCATGGCCCTCTACTACCTCGCCCTGATAGAGAGCTCTCGTGATAGGGACACCGCGCTCACACTCCTCGGGGCCGCCCTGAAAGTGGCGGAAAGGGTGGAGGACCCGGATGCAAGGTTTGAGCTCATGCTGAAGCTTTACGACCTTAAAAACACCCTTGAAGGCCGCTCTGTGAGCTTGACAGACGTTCTCAACCGGAGAGAATCTCATCCAGGCTGAGCCCCCGCGGGGGATTAGCGTGGCGCAGTTTATTGTAGAGCTCAACACCAGCGGGGATTTTAACGCCAATCTCTCTGAGCTCTTCCGCCCTGGAGACCAGTTTTTTTGGCGTTCCTTCCATGACGAGTCTCCCCTCGTGGATCACCACCATCCTGTCGGCTCTCCTGAACAGAAAACCCGTGTTGTGATCCACCATGATGACTGTTATGCCCTCCTCCGAGTTCAGCTTTGAAATCATCTCGAGGACACTCTTCCGCCCCGCAGGGTCGAGCTGGGTGGTCGGCTCGTCGAGGACGAGAACCCGGGGTTTCATCGCCAGTACCGCCGCAATGGCGAGCCGCTGCTGTTCTCCTCCGCTCAGGTTGGGCGGGAACTCCTCCCTCTTGTCCTCGAGTCCCGCTATCCTGAGGGCCCACTCTATTCTCCTCAGAATCTCCTCCCTCGGTAGTCCGAGGTTCTCGAGGGCAAAAGCCACCTCCTCCTCGACGGTCATGTTGAAAATCTGGCTTTCCGGGTTCTGGAGCACGAGGCCAACTATCGTCGAAAGCTTCGGGACGGGTGTTTCCCGGGTTGAGTAAGTCTCGCCCGTTGCGGGATCGGCAACCAGTACCTCCCCATCGAACTCCCCCTTGATTGAGTGCGGGATTATGCCGTTGAACGTCAGGCACAGTGTGGACTTCCCGCTTCCGCTTGGCCCGACGATGCCCAAAAACTCGCCCCTCTTAACTTTGAGATCTATTCCATCGAGTGCGTATCTCTGGCTCCGCCTGTACCTGAAACGGAGCCCACTCGCCTCAATGACGTTCATTTTCTTTTCACCATCCTCGGCGCGAGGAAGAGGACGCTTATCATGAAGACCAGGGTCGAGAATATCTCAAGCCTTCCTATCCACATGTGCAGTATCAGGAGTATCTTTATGTCCGCCGGGAGGGAAGGAGACGTTATCCCCACGCTCAGACCGACGTTGCCCTGGGCGGAGGCCACTTCAAAGAAGGAGTTTACCAGGGGGGTTCCAAGCCGGAGGGTCATGTAGACCGTTCCAAGCAGGAGTATCGCGATGTAAGTCATTGTGAAGCTCATGACCTCCTGTACATCCGATTCTGTGAAAACGTAGTTTCCGACCTTCCTCTTTATGACCGCTCCCCGCGGGAGAATGGCCTGTTGAAGCGTCCATTTGAGGCTCTCGTACATCAGGGTAACCCGAATCAGCTTTATACCGCCGGCGGTACTTCCGGCTCCACCGCCGACGACCATGAGAATCGCTATCAAGAACTTGCCGAGTTCGGGGTAGTTGGCGAGGTTGGCTATCCCGAATCCGGTACAGGTTATCGCGGAGACGGAGTGGAAGATGGCCTGTCTGAGGGCGGTCCCCACGGTATCGCCGCTCTGAACGAGCACGTACGCCAGGAGCAAAACGGTGGGGGTCAGGAACAGGAACATATATCTGACCTGGATGTCGTCGAAGAAGGCCTTCAGGCGCTTGGTGCTGAACATCCTGTAGTGCACCGTGAAGTTCACGGCACCCATGATCATCAGGAAAATCGTCACCGCCTCTATGCTCATGCTGTGGAAGTATCCGATGCTCTGGTCGTGGTTGCTCATACCGCCGGTTCCGAGACCGGTCATAGCGTGTGTAACTGCGTCGAATAAGTTCATCCCGTTTATGTAGTAGAGGTATATTCCCAGGAGGGTGAGCACGAGGTATATCTCGAAGATGACCTTCGATGTGTTAACGAGGTTCGGCAGAATTCTCTCGCTCCTTGCCTCGGCCTTGTAGAGCCTTGCGGCCGCTACTCCCGGCCGTATGAGTATCGTCAGTGCGACGAGGACTATTCCAATGCCGCCGAGCCACTGCATCCACGCGCGCCAGAAGAGGAGGATGTGGGGGTACGTTGAGAGGTGGCTCATCATCGTGAGGCCCGTACCGGTCCATGCGCTCATGCTCTCGAAATAGGAATCCAGCACGGACATATGGGCGATGTAGATGAAGGGGACGACGCTTATCGCCGAGGCGAAGAGCCACGTAAAAGCCGCCGCCACCATCGCCTGGCGGAGGTTGACGTCCTCGAGCTTCTCCTGGTGCCTCCCGAGCCACGCGCCGAGCAGTATGCTGAACGTCCCGGGTATCGCAAAATAGACCACGTATTTGATCTCCTGGGGGTAAAACCACGCGATAAGGACGGGGAACAGGTACGCGAGCCCGACACCCTCGAGGATTGACCCGATGAGATTTTTAACAACGAAGATGTCGTCTGAGATATTGATGTACTTCCCAAGCTCGAGCATGGGCCCACCGTAGGTTAAGGGTTCGCACCCAATATAAAGCTTTTCTCGGGTGGGAAAGGTTTAAGGGCTCGTGGAACCTTTCTTCTCCGGTGGTAGAAAGTGGACGAAAGGGAAGCGCTGATAAAAGCTGGGGAAATAGCGCAGAAGGTTAAAGCAGAAGTCGTGGACTTGATAAAACCTGGGGCGAGGCTTTATGATATTGCGGAGTTCGTCGAGCGCAGGATCGTCGAGCTCGGTGGAAAACCTGCATTTCCGTGCAACCTTTCTCTCAATTCCAACGCGGCCCATTACACTCCATACAAGGGCGACGAAACCGTTCTGAAGGAGGGCGACTACCTCAAGCTCGACCTTGGCGTTCACGTTGACGGCTACATCGCGGATACGGCCCTGACATTCAGGGTTGGGATGGAAGAGGACGAGCTGATGGAAGCGGCAAGGGAAGCCCTTGAGAACGCCATAGCCACGGTCAGGGCGGGGGTTAAGATCAGGGAGATAGGCAAGGCCATCGAGGACACCATACGAGGGAAGGGTTTCAACCCGATAGTCAACCTGAGCGGGCATAAGATAGAGCGGTTCAAGCTCCATGCCGGGGTGAGCATCCCGAACGTCTACCGGCAGGCGGATACGTACGAGTTGAAGGAGGGTGACGTGATAGCGATAGAGCCCTTCGCCACAACGGGCGCCGGCCAGGTCATTGAGGTCCCGCCGGCGCTGATATTCATGTACATTCGGGACAGGCCCGTGAGGAGCGCCCAGGCGAGGCGGCTTCTGATCCACATAAAGAGGGAGTACAACGGGCTACCCTTTGCCTACCGCTGGCTACAGGACTTCATGCCGGAGGGGCAGCTCAAACTGGCGCTCTCCCAGCTCGATCGTGCCGGCGCGATATATTCCTACCCCATACTGCGTGAGGTCAGGGGGGGTATGGTGACCCAGTTTGAGCACACTGTGATAGTCGAGAAGGACGGGGCGTATATCACGACCTGAGCAAGCTTTTAGAAAAAGCTTGGGCAAAAGTCAAAATTACGTGGAATATGGGCTGGAGAGTTGCATCTCCTTTTCACTTTTAGCGGTAGGTGGGGGGTTTATTCAAACACGTCAGTTTGACAGGGGTTTCACTCATTTCAATGTCCAAAGGACGCTCTACACAGGGGAAACACAATAAGAATATAAAAATTTGGAGGGCAACCCTCACGGGGCTCGGCAGTTTAAGGGGAGATGCGAACTTTGGTCAAACTTTGCACAGGCAAAGTTTGATTGGCGCCGGGGCAGGGATTTGAACCCTGGTGGGCGGACGCCCACGGGATCTCGAGTCCCGCGCCTTCCCAGGCTAGGCTACCCCGGCGCGTTTGGGAGTTACTGCTCCGATTTTATAAAGCTTTCCGCGAAAATTTTATTAACCTCAATTAACTAAATTCCCACGGTGGCAAAAGTTTAAATCCTCGGCCGCCCTAATAATAAATGCTGGGAGGTGACAGCATGGTCGGAATTCTGGTGCAGGAGGTTATGACAGACAAGTTTCAGAAGATAGACATCGACGCCCCGCTTTCTGAGGCGATCGGGATTTTTGAAAAAGAAGACCCTGACCTGATTCTGGTCTTCGACGGAAACCTGTATAAGGGCGTCCTGACCCAGGATTTGATAATCCGGTCCCACCTGAAGTGGGATCCAACCAAGGCCAAGGTTAGGGATGTCTACAAGCCCGCTCCGGTGATAAAGCCGGATGAAGACCTTAGTAAGGCCGCAAAGCTCATGATGGAGGTTGATCTTCGCTCCCTCCCCGTTGGGGAGAGCAAGGCTGAAATCATCGGTGTTATAAGCGACATTGAGCTCCTGAAGAAAGTGGCCGAAGGGAACTTCGGAAAGCGCAGGGTCTCTGAGTTCATGACCAAGGACGTCATAACGCTGAAGCCGAACGACACCGTGGCGAAGGCTCTCGCAACCATGCGTGACCACGCCATCTCAAGGATACCTATAGTTGACGAGATGGGCAGGCTGGAGGGTCTCGTAACACTCCACGACCTGATAATCCGTTTCATCAAGCCCCGCTTCAGGGCTCAGGCGGGTGAGGTCGCTGGAGAGAAGATCCCGCCGTTCAGCATGCCGCTTAGGGACGTCATGATACGCGGCGTCATCACGATACTGCCGAACGCCCCCGTCAGAGAGGCTATAGCCACGATGGTTGACAACGACATAGACGGTCTTGTGGTTGTCAACGAGGACAACAAGGTCGTCGGCATTCTGACGGTGAAAGACCTGTTGCTGCCCATATCCAGGATGGTGGAGAAGGAGGCGAGGTTCTATCTCCAGCTCGGGGGAGACGCCGCGATACTCAGCGACTTCACGCGCGAGAGAATAATAAGTGACATAAGGCGCTTTGTGGATGGCTACGAGGACTTACTCGGCCAGGAGGGCATAATCTACCTCTACATAAGGCGCTTCCCAGAGAAGTTCAGGGGCGTCCACCTCTACCAGGCCAGGATGCGCGTCGTTACCGACAGGGGGGTCTTCGTGGCGACCGGTGAGACGTGGGGCGCCATTCAGGCGGTTCACGATGCTCTGAGGGCGATCGAGAGACAGCTCCTCCAGAAGGCGGAGCTGGAAAAGGATACGAGATACTCGAGGCGCTTCCTTGAAAAACTGGGGCTGGCCTGAACTTAGTCCATCCTTTTAAACTCTTTTTCGAGGAGTTTCAGTTCTTTTGTTGAAAGGGCGTCGTAGTCAACCACGAGGACTATAGTGCCTCCCGCGGCTATTACCCTGTCTTTCAGGGCCAGGATGAACTTCAGCGCGTTTTCAAAGCCGTTTTCGACCATAAGGTACTCGAAGGTGTCTATGTAGGCCGTGACGTATCCTTTCTCAATGGCCTTCGCCAGCAGGTCCGTCAGAATCCCCATTTTGGTGGGCGGGACCGCGTAAATGGGGGGGCGTTCGTTGATCTTCCCCTCGCTCACGCGCGTTATCCAGAAGGCAATTGAGTCCGGGTTGGCTTTCTCCAGTATCTTTGAGGGAGGCATGCGGGTTATCAGTATCACACCGGGTTTTGAGCTGAGGTCGGGCAGTTTCTTCTCCTGGTTTGCCGAGGAAACCATGAACGCACCTGCTGGCATCCCGCTCTCAATCGGTTTTCTGGGAGGTATGATCTCGTAGAAAGCGAACTTCAGGGCCCCAAGCGCGGCGCTGAGCCTGAATATTGCCCCGAGCATAAAACCTACCGGGGCGAACCACGTGATGTGTCTGGTTAGGGGGTAGGTTATGTTGAGGGCGCCGAGGAGTATCAGCCCCGCGGGGAAGAGCAGTTCTGTCTTGTTGCGCGATATCACGTGACGCCATAGAATGCTCCCGAAGTATATGAGGGACCCCCCGTAGATAAGCGAGGGCACGGAGGACTGGATTGTGAAGTTGTTTCCAAAGGCGTCGGTTGCCAGGAGGAACAGCCACAGGTACGAGACTATCACAACAACCGAAAGCGCTAAGACGTGCTTGAACTGGGTTTCCTCGTATTTCAGGTGGAGGGCTCCCCACAGGAGTAGGATCGCGATGGCGAAGTTCGGCACCTTTCCGGCGATTATGTACGCATCTGGGATTACCTTTATCCCGAGGGGGTTCAGGATAAAGCTCTCTATGTCGAGAGCGTTTATAAAAAACGCCGTTGAAAGAAGCATCCATCCCTTTTCCCGGGTTTTCCAGGCTTTGTATGAAATAGCAAAGAAGAGGGCCCATCTTGAGGCCAGGTTCATATACGCAATGGCCACGTCGGAGTTCATAACTTTTTCACCAGGGTCTCTTGGTTGATTACAACCAGGGTTCTTGGAGGAACGTTCCGGTTGACGACAACACCCGGCCCTATTAGCGAGCCGCTGCCGATTTTCCTGCCGGGGTAAATGCTGACGTTGATGCCCGTCTTTACGTTGTGGCCCACTATGGCGCCGAGTTTGTGTCTTCCGCTGTCCTCGAGCTTCCCCTTGATTTCAACCTTTATGTTTCCCCTGTCGTGCCTCAGGTTTGCGGTGATCGTCCCGGCCCCAAGGTTGGTGTTCTCCCCGATGATGGAATCTCCCACGTAGTTCAGGTGGGGCGCGTTGCTGTGATCCATTATTATCGAGTTTTTAATCTCGACGGCGTTCCCCACGTGGCAGTTGTCTCCGATGCTCGTGAACGGGCGGATGAAGCAGTTGGGGCCTATCTTGGAGTTTCTCCCGATCTTCACGGGGCCGATGATGTAGCTTCCGCTTCTCACCACCGTGCCCTCCCCGATTTCCACGGGTGGGATTATTACGGCTCCCTCTTCAACGGTTCCCCGTATCTCGTGCCTGAGTTTGTTCTTCAGGAGGTACTCGTTGAGTTCGAGGAGGTTCCATGGCCTCCCAATGTCGTTCCAGTAGCCGTCATAGACGGCGTAGGCGACCTTCTTTCCGGCTTTTATCAGGAGGTTCAGGGTGTCCGTTATTTCATATTCCCCGCGTTTGCTGAGTCCAGTTCGGGCTATAAAGTCAAAGACGGTGGGTTTGAAGGCGTAGATTCCGAGGTTCGCGTAGCCTGAGATAGCCCCGGGTTTTTCAAGGACGTTGGTTACGAAGGCCCCCTCCGTCTCGATCTTCCCGAAGTGGCTGAGGTCGTCGAAGTGCTTTACCACAATGGCGGCATCGGCCTTTTCACGTCTGAACGTCGATATAAGCTCTTTTATGGCCGCCTCCTCGAAGTAGATATCGCCGTTGACCACTATAAATTCCCCTTCGCCGACATGCTCTCTGGCCGACTCTATGGCCTTCGCGGTTCCGTCGCCCGGGAGCTGCTCCACGTATGTTATAGGTTTCCCTCTGAACTCGTCTCCGAGAGTTTCGATGAGCCTGTCCCGCTTGTACCGGACGACTATTACAAACTCGTCCACAAAGGGGTCGAGGTTTTCGAGTACATAGCTGATGAGGGGCTTGTTGGCCACCTTCAGGACAACCTTGGGCCTGTCGTCGGTCAGGGGCCGGAGCCGCTCTCCCCTTCCCGCGGCCAGGATGACGCCCTTCAAGTTATCACCCCCATAACAAAGACGATGATCGGTACGAGGCCAAACGCAATGCCAACACCCTTCCTCCCGGATTTATCCGCCAGTTTCAGGAGGAGGTGCATAGTCACGACGCTGGCCGTGAAAGATGCCGTGAACACGACGAAAGAGTCCAGTGGAGAAACGGGTGTGTATTTTCCGATGAACATGAGCCTGAGGAGCAGGTATATCGGGGCAAGGAGAAAGCTCAGTTCAAGGATTTTCCTCATGTTGATGCCGCTCAGGATGAGAGGGATTACACTCAGCCCAGTTCGGGAGAGCCCCCCTACAAACGCCACCCCCTGGGCAATTCCGGTGAGTATTGAGTCCACCAGCGTTGGTTCGTCGCTTTTATTCCGCATTCCCGACTCGAGCCTCTGGAGGCGGCCTCTTTTCTGGGCCCTAAACATGCTGAGCGCCAGTATCAGGAGACCCATCGCAGCGTTCACTGCGTCGGAATACAAGGGGGTAAGCCCCATTGATACCGCGGTATAAACGGGGTAACCGATTACAACCGTAAAAATCGAGGCGTAGAACAGGAACCTCAAATCCGCGTCGAATTGCCGCCGGAATATGAACTGGAGAGCCCTCTCTATCGTGGCCCGGAAGTAGAAAAAGACGGCCAGCATCATCCCCATGTACGCGGGCACAACGTGCTCTGTCAGGTGCGGGTCAACCGAAGAGAGGAGCCCTGTCATGAAGTTTCCGTTTAGCCCCACGGGAAACCATGCCAGCACCCCATAGAGGATCCCCGTGATGCTCGATGCTACGTACGATGGCTCGACCATGAGACTCACTGATAGGTTTTAAACACCTCCTGTCATAAACTTTTCGAGGGGAGCGGAATGAAGGTGACGGTGATATACGAAAACCATGCCGGGTTCAGGAAGGGCCTCCTCGGCGCCCACGGCTTTTCGGCGCTGGTTGAGCACGGAGGAACCAGGGTTCTCGTCGATACGGGGACGGATGGCGGGGTTCTCCTCAATAACATGGATGCTCTGGGGATAGCCCCAGATTCCATCGACTTCCTTTTCCTGACCCACGGCCACTACGACCACACCGGCGGCCTGAAGGCCCTCCTGGAGTCCAGGGAGAAGCCGCTGAAAATCGTGGCGCACCCGGGGATTTTCGTTAGGAGAGTCGCGCTGAAGCCCAGGAAGAGAGAAATCGGCATCCCCTTCACCCGGCAGGAGCTTGAGTCGCTGGGGGCGGAGTTCGTTCTCAGGAAGGGGCCGTTCGAGTTCGCACCGGGGTTCTGGAGCTCGGGGGAGGTGCCCAGGCGCACGTGGGACAGGACCGTCGGCTATCTCGAAAGGGACGGGAAGCTGGAGAAGGACCCCGTTCCCGATGACATCGCCCTCGTGGTTGACATGGGCCAGAGCGCCGCGGTGATAACGGGCTGCGGCCACTCGGGGGTTCTCAACATAGCGTGGCACGCGGCGGACGTTCTTGGAAAGCCTGTGGGGGCGTTGATAGGCGGCCTCCACCTTTTGGGGGCCAAGAGAGAGCTCCTCGACGAAGTAATTGAGAAAATCGACGCCGAAAGGCTTTACGCCGGCCACTGCACGGGCATAGACTCCTATGCATACCTGAAGGCCGGGCTCGGCGATAGAGTGGAGCCGCTTCACGTGGGCAAGACCATCGAGCTTTAGCGAACCTTTAAATACCCGGCCGAAAAGCCCAACATCGCGAGAAAGAATGAGGTGAGAGAGATGAAGAATCCGTTTGAGAAGATGCCAACGGTGCTTACCGCTGATGAGCTCATCAACAAGGCGTTCCGGCGGGCGGAAAAAGCGGCGTCCGCGGCCACTCCGAGGGGCGGCCCCAGGGCCAAAGCCAGGGAGAGGGAGGAGCTCAGGGTGAGAACGGTCTCCAACGTCGTTAGAGACAACCTCAGGAAGCTCCTTGACAGAACCCCGGGTGTTTCGGAGTTGCCCCCGTTTTACAGGGAGTTGGTCGACACGCTCGTTGACAGGGATCAGTTCCACCGCTCGCTGGCCCACGTGAACTGGGCGATAAAGACCATCAGGAATCTCGAACAGCGCTACGTCGAGAAGATAAGGTACGAGCGAGACCCCGAGGAGATCGCGAGGCTGAGAAGGCAGTTCTACGGCCGTGTAGCGGACGTGCTCAGGGACATAGCGGACGACCTCGAGTATCTCAACCAGGCGAGGAACGTGCTGAAGGACCTCCCCGTCGTTGACCTTGAGCTCCCGACCGTTGTCATCGCCGGCCACCCGAACGTGGGCAAGAGCACGCTCCTCCGCGCCCTGACCAACGCGAAGCCCGAGGTCGCGAGCTATCCGTTCACCACCAAGGGCATAAACGTCGGCCAGTTCGAGGAGCACTACCTCAGGTACCAGGTCATAGACACGCCAGGTCTTCTCGACAGACCGTTGAGCGAGAGGAACGAGGTCGAGAGGCAGGCGATTTTAGCCCTGAAGCACCTCGGAAAGGTCATCGTCTATATCTTCGACCCCAGCGAGTACTGTGGGTACCCAATAGAGGAGCAGACCCACCTGTTTGAGGAAATCCACCGCGAGTTTGGCGACTTCCCCTTCATCGTTGTCCTCAACAAGGTGGACATAGCGGACGAGGAAAAAATCAGGAAGGTGGAGGAGTTCGTCAGGTCTAAGGGGCTTGAACCGCTCAGGGTATCGGCTCTTAACGGTGAGGGGCTTGATGAACTTAAGGGGCGCGTCATAGAGCTGGTCAAACCGATGGTCGAGGAGCAGGCAAAGCGCATAATGGAGAAGGAACTGAGGAAGTACCGGGAAGGATAGTGTAATGCGAAATTCTTATATCCTGTAATACCCAACCCCTACTGGGTGAACTACATGGGTTCCGCCGTGATGAGCATACGGATTCCGCCCGAACTCAAGAGGGAGATGAAGAAGTACGACATCAACTGGAGCGAGGAAATACGGGAGTTCATTCGGGAAAGGATTGAGGAGGAAGAGAAAAAGCGGGTCCTTAATGAGGTTATGAAGCTCGTTGAATCCCTCCCGGGAGTTCCTGAGGGGACGTCAAAAAGGCTTGTGAGGGAGGATCGTGAAAGTCATTGATACCTCAGCCCTCTGCAAGTTCCTCCTAAAAGAGGAGGGTTGGGAAAAGGTTATACCTCACCTCCATCCGGAAAGCAAGGCCCACACGGTTGAGATGCTCATCACCGAGTGTGCCAATGTTATCTGGAAGAACGTTAGGGTATATAACACCCTCAGAATGGTGGAGGGAGAGAAACTTCTCGATGCACTCGAGCTCCTTCTTGATAAGAGAGTCATAACGGTCGAAGAAAACCGAAAATATCTGAGGAGGGCTTTTGAGCTGGGCATCGAGCACGGCGTGGCAATTTATGACGCCCTCTTCATAGCGCAGGCCAAGGAACTCAACGCAACTCTCGTTACCTGTGACGAGAAACAAGGACTGATAGCTGAGAAACTTGGGGTCAACGTGGTAGTCCTATGATACCTGCAATTTACTGTTAACATCGTAAACTCCGGGAACTTTACGCTACCGTTAACTTTTTTGAGGTTTACGGTGTTAACGGTGGGATTCCCCAACGGCTTGCGGCCGGGCGAAAGGCTTAAAGTGATAATTGAGATTATCATAACGGTGATTATCACATGGTCAGGTTCGTTGACAGGGAGGAGGAGCTTAGGGCACTGAGCGAACGGCTCTCAGGCGAGAACTTTGAGCTAATCGTTATCTACGGCCGGAGGCGCGTCGGAAAGACCCGTCTCGTCCTCGAAGCCGTTAAAGACGTTCCCCACGTTTACTACCTGGCCGTCGAGGGAGACAACCTGAGGCACTTTCGAGAGACTGCGAGCAGAGTTTTTCCGGAGGTGAAATACGCTGGAGAGAACTGGGAGAGTTTGCTCCACGCCCTCAAGGGCCGGATAATAATCATCGACGAGTTTCCCAACCTGATTAAGGAAGACCCATCTGTTTTGAGTCTCTTCCAGCGGGCAATTGACACCGACCTTTTGAACTCAAAAACGAAGCTCATCCTCCTCGGCTCCTCTGTGAGCATTATGACGGAGAAGGTGCTCAGCTATAAGAGTCCCCTCTACGGAAGGAGGACGGGCTCAATGAAGCTCAAACCCCTGAGGTTCTTCCATCTGAGGGAGTTCTTTCCCCGCGCAAGCTGGGGGGAGCTCGTAGAGGTCTACGGCATGACCGATGGGATTCCGTTTTACGTAGCGCAGGTCCGGCTGCCCTTCTGGAAGTGGCTTGACCGGGAGCTGAGAAACCCCGTGAGCTTCTTTCGCGACGAGGTGGATTTCCTGCTGAGGTACGAGTTCACGGAGACGAGGACCTACAGGAGAATCCTCGAGGCGATAGCCTTCGAAAGAACGACGCCGAAGGAGATAAGGGCCTTCATCGGAATGAGGCACTCCGACATAACACCCTACTTGAGGAACTTAATCGAGACTGGACTCGTCGTCAGGGAGGTTCCGGTAACAGAAAAACCGAACTCAAAGAGGGGCCGCTACTATGTAGCTGACAACTTCCTCGCCTTCTGGTTCCGCTTCATTTATCCAAACCTCTCGGCCATAGAGGAGGGCATCTTTGACGTTGAGGAGATCAAGCGGGACTACGACCATTACCTCGGCCCGGTGTTTGAGAAAGTTGCCAGACAGTTTCTAATCGAGCTGAACAGAGGTGGGAAACTGTCGTTCAAGTTTACAAAAATCGGCCGCTGGTGGCGCAAGGGTGAGGAGATTGACCTCGTCGCTTTGAACGAGCGGGAGAAAAGAGCACTATTCATTGAGGTTAAGTGGAAGGATTTGAGCAAAAGGGAAGCTCGGGGAATTTTGAGGGACTTGGAGAGGAAAGCAGAGTTGGTGGGGCTTGAGGGCTGGGAGAGGAGCTACGGTCTCGTGACAAAGACTGTTAAGGGGAAGAATGAGTTGAGGGCCAAAGGCTGGCTTCTCTGGGACTTGGACGACTTTAAAACCCTTAAACTGGGTCAAGAACCCTAAACGTCAAAAAGATATGTGCAAAGGCCAAAGGCAAATTGAAGAGAAGAGCTCAGGCGTTCTCTTCCTTGATGAG
>Ga0256843_1000402_pt1 | contig 37009 bp, 42 predicted proteins | sample AlvinellametaG_FD_191572 | JGI IMG/M metagenome (GOLD analysis project Ga0256843, IMG submission 191572) | Pompeii worm associated microbial communities from hydrothermal vent at the East Pacific Rise, Pacific Ocean - Alvinella | ecosystem: Host-associated > Annelida > Integument > Unclassified ...
TTTTCGCACGAATACGACGCTTACGCTTTAGGCGGTTCGCAATTTTGCTTTTTAATACTTTAGCATTCATTCTATCTTCCTCCCTTATTTCTTAGCAGTTTTACCGGCTTTACGCACGATATGCTCATCAACATACTTAACACCCTTACCTTTGTAAGGCTCTGGTGGACGGAATGAACGAATTTCTGCTGCAACTTGACCAACTAATTGTTTGTCATGACTCTTAAGTGTAATAATGTTCTTCTCTACAGAAGCTTCAACACCCTCTGGTAACTCATAGTTGATATCATGAGAAAAACCAAGTTGTAAGTTAAGAACTTTACCTTTTACAGCAGCTCTGTAACCAACACCATTAATCTCAAGTTGTTTTTGGTAACCAGTAACTAAACCAGTAATGATATTTTGAGCTAAAGCTCTAAAAGTACCCCAAAAAGCTCTATCTTCACGAGCGTCAGAAAGTGTGTTGAATACAATCTTGTTATCTTCGATTTCGAAAGTAACATATCCTCTTGTATCAAGATCTACACTTAATTTACCTTTAGTAAAAGTAATAACATTTCCATTTGCTTCAACTTTGATGTCGCTTGCAAACTCTACAGGATTTTTTCCAATTCTTGACATGCTACTCTCCTACCAAACCGTACACATAACTTCACCACCAATACCAAGCTCGTAAGCTTTGTCATTTGGTAGAACGCCATGAGATGTACTAACGATAATTGTTCCGTAACCATTTTTAAAACGTTTGATCTCTTCTTTACCTTTGTAAACACGTCTACCAGGTTTAGAGATACGTTTTAACTCATTGATTACACATTTATCATTGTCATCATACTTAAGAACAACTTTAATAGTCTTCTTTACACCATCTTCGATTACATTAGCAGACTCTAAGTAACCTTTTTCAACTAAGATATTAGCTACTGCTTCAACACTCTTAGAGTGAACTAAAGTTGTTGTAGCTAATCTTCTCATACCAGCATTACGGATACGAGTTAACGCATCTGATACTAAATCATTAATTGCCATTTATATTTTCCTTATATTTTGCGAGTTTTTCAACTGCTACTGTTAGGAGTTTCTACCTTGGGAGGACAATGCCTACCAAGAAGACTTTCTAACACCTGGAATCATTCCCTCATTTGCCATTTTTCTAAAACAGATACGGCAAATTCCAAAGTCACGTAAAACAGAGTGTGGACGACCACAGATCTGACAACGAGTATACGCACGTACTTTAAACTTCGGAGTTCTTTTCGCTTTTGCGATCATAGACTTCTTAGCCATTAGTTGCTCCCTTTAGTAAAAGGCATACCAAGTTTCTCTAAAAGAACCATTCCTGCCTTATCAGAATCAGCTGTAGTAACTACAGTGATATTCATACCGTGGATTTGCATGATTGAATCATAGCTAACCTCTGGGAAAATAAGTTGTTCTTGAAGACCGAAGTTATAGTTACCACGACCATCAAAACCATTTCTTGGAACACCACGGAAATCTTTCACACGTGGAAGTGCGATAGAGATGAGGCGATCTAAGAAGTTGTACATATTTTCACCACGAAGAGTTACACGAACACCTACTGGCATACCTTCACGAACCTTGAAACCTGCAACAGATTTCTTAGCGATTACAGTAGAAGCTTTTTGACCAGCGATAGTCGTGATAGTATCTTCAATGTTTTTGATAAGTTTGTTATCTTTCATAGCAAAACCAGCACCAACAGAGATAACGATTTTTTCAAGTCCTGGAATCTCCATAACATTTTTAATGTCTAACTCTTTTTGAATCTCTGGTTTTAATGCTAAATATTTATCTTTTAAACGAGCCATCTAATTATGCCTCCACTTTACGTACATTTGAAACATCGATAGGCATCTCTTTATTGATATGTCCACCTTTTGTGTTCTCTTCAGTTGGTTTAACCGCTTTTTTAGCGATTTTACAACCCTCTACGATTACTTTGTTTTTCTTTGGCATAACTTTAAGTACAGTTGCTTTTGTACCCTTGTCATCACCAGCGATAATTTCTACCATATCGCCTTTTTTGAAATTAAACTTTGCCATTACACAACCTCCGGTGCAAGAGATACAATTTTCATGAATCCTGCGTAACGTACTTCACGACCGATTGGTCCGAAGATACGAGTACCAATAGGCTCTCTCTTGTCATCAAGTATTACAGCTGCGTTGTCATCAAAACGGATAAGTGAACCGTTTTCACGTTGGATCTCTTTATGAGTTCTAACTACAACAGCTTTAACAACTTTACCTTTTTTAACTTTAGCAGTTGGAATCGCTTTTTTAACAGAAGCAACAATAACGTCACCCACAGTTGCATAACGACGCTTAGAACCACCAAGTACCTTAATACACATAATCTCTTTAGCACCTGTATTGTCAGCTACATTTAAACGAGTAAAACCTTGAATCATACTACGCTCCTTTTACAACTGACTTAAGTCTGAAAGATTTAGTCTTAGAAAGTGGGCGACACTCGACTGCTATAATCTCGTCTCCAACTTTACACTCATTGCGCTCATCATGTACAAGGTACTTTTTGAAACGCTTAACAACTTTATGGTAACGAGGATGCATTACACGGCGTTCAACAACAATAGTTACTGTTTTATCACCAGCAATTTTTACAACATTACCTTGAATTTCACGTTTATGTGTCATCGCTCGTCCCCTACTTTTCTACTGCAGCAAGTGCAGTGTTAATTCTTGCAATATCTTTTTTAGCAACTTTAAGTTCGCTAGTATTTTGTAATTGCATCATTTTTTGTTTGATCTTTAGAGTAAACAGCTCAGTCTTTTTTTCTTTAAGCATTGCTTGAAGCTCAGCTGCACTTTTACCTGCTAAATCAGAATATTTCATTGCTCATCTCCGCAGTAATTATTTTTGTTTTGAATGGCAATTTGTGCATTGCAAGAGTTAGCGCTTCACGAGCTAAATCATGAGGAACACCAGCCATTTCAAATATAATACGACCTGGTTTGATGTTCATAACCCACTTATCAACTGCACCTTTACCTTTACCCATACGAGTTTCAAGAGGTTTAGCAGTTAATGGTTTTGCAGGGAATACTCTAATCCAAATCTTACCATTTCTTTTGATGTGACGCGTAGCAGAGATACGTGCTGATTCGATTTGACGTGAATCAATACGACCAGCTTCTACTGCTTTAAAACCGATGTCACCAAAAGCTAACTTGTAACCAGAACGAGCGTAACCTCTGTTACGACCTTTCATTACCTTACGATATTTTGTTCTTTTTGGCATTAACATGATTATTCAGCCTTTTCACTATTTTCGCGACGTGGTTTTCTACGACGCTCTTTTTTCTCTTCTTTTGCTTCTGCAGGGATACCTTTTGTAAGTACCTCACCTTTGAAGATCCATACTTTAACACCGATGATACCGTATGTAGTATGTGCTTCAGCAAAACCGTAATCGATTTTTGCACGAAGTGTATGAAGAGGAACACGACCCTCTAAGTACCACTCAGTACGAGCCATTTCAGCTCCACCAAGACGACCACTTACTGCAACTTTGATACCTTTAGCACCTGAACGCTGTGCACCTTGCATAACTTTTTTCATAGCTCTACGGAATGCAACACGACGCTCTAACTGCGTAGCAACATTTTCAGCAACAAGTTGCGCTGAAGTTTGTGCTTTTTTCTCTTCTTTAATGTTGATAGAAATTGGTTTACCAACAAGTTTTTGAACAGCAGTTTTAAGTTTCTCGATATCTGCACCTTTTTTCCCGATAATGATACCAGGACGAGCAGCTACGATAGTTACGCGAAGACGCTTAACAGTTCTTTCAATGATGATGTTAGAAACACCAGCATAGTAAAGCTCTTTCTTTAAAAATGTTCTAATCTTGTGATCTTCACCTAAAGCTGCAGGAGCAGTTTTAAAGTTAGGAAACCAACGGCTCTCCCAGTTACGGTTGATACCAAGACGTAAACCAATAGGATTAACTTTTTGACCCATACTATTTACCCTCTACTTCTACTAAGATATGTGCTGTTGGTTTTCTGATACCTGAAGCCATACCACGAGCGCGTGGACGGAATCTTTTCAGTACTGGACCATTGTCAACACGACATGATGTAATTACACAATCTTCAGCTTCATTACCACTGTTTGCTACTGCAGATGCAATAACTTTAGAGATAATTTTCGCTGCCTTATTTGGAGTGAACTCTAAAGCAGCCATAGCTTCTTCAGCATTCATACCCTGAACTTCTCTTGCGATAAGGCGAGATTTAGTAGGTGATACACGGATAAATTTTAATAATGCTCTAGCCATGATTACCCCTTCTTCTGAACAGAGCCCTTATGGCCCTTGAATGTACGAGTTGGTGCAAATTCACCAAGTTTATAACCAATGTGATTCTCTGTAACATATACAGGAACAAATTGGCGACCATTATGAACATTTAATGTTAAACCAACCATCTCAGGAAGAACCATAGATCTTCTTGACCAAGTTTTAATAGGTTTTTTGTCTCCGCTAGCTTTTGCTGCTTCAACTTTTTTCATTAAATGGTCATCTACGAATGGACCTTTTTTAACTGAACGAGCCATTAGCCTACCCTTTTTGCATTTGGTTTACGACGAGTGATAATAAGTTTATCACTTGCTTTTTTACGACGAGTTTTAGCACCCTTAGTTGGTTTACCCCAAGGAGTAACTGGGTGACGACCTGAATTCGTTTTACCTTCACCACCACCATGCGGGTGATCAATAGGGTTCATTGCAGAACCACGAGTTTGAGGACGAATACCCATGTGACGTGTACGACCAGCTTTTGCAAATACAACATTTGCATACTCTTCGTTACCAACAACACCAACTGTAGCCATACACTCACCAAGAACTAAACGCATCTCAGATGAAGGCATACGTAGTGAAACATATTTCCCATCACGACCCATAATTTGAGCAGATGTTCCAGCTGAACGTACTAACTGTCCACCTTTACCAACTTTAAGCTCAATGTTATGAACAAGTGTACCAACAGGGATATTTTTAAGTTTCATTGCATTACCTGGTTTAACATCTAAACCAGCTTCAGCAGCTTCAACTTTATCACCAACTTGGAGTCCCTTAGGAACAAGGATATATCTTTTTTCACCGTCAGCATATGTAACAAGTGCAATTCTACAGTTACGGTACGGATCGTACTCAATAGTAGAAACAGTACCTGGAACACCAAACTTGTTACGTTTGAAATCGATAATACGGTAAAGTTTTTTCGCACCACCTTGCTTGTGACGAGAAGTGATACGACCATTATTGTTACGACCAGCATGAACTGGCAACTTAACTAAAAGTGAACGAACACTTGGTTTTGCCGTAATGTCTGAACTATCTACATTCGTATAAAAACGACGAGATGGAGTTATCGGTCTATAAGTTTTAATTGCCATCTTATACCGCCAAACTTTCTATTTGTGCACCCTCAGGTAAAGTAACATAGAACTTTTTGAAGTCCGCTTGTTTACCCTGTACACCACGGAAACGTTTTACCTTTCCGCTTTGATTTAGAGAGTTGATTTTTGTAGGAATAATTCCAAAATACTCTCTAAACACCTCTTTAAGACCAGTTTTCGTCATACGTGGTGATGTTTGAACAACAATAACACCATTTTCTTGAAGACCAAGAGTCTTTTCTGTATATAGTATAGATTTAATATCTGTAATATCTGCCATTACTTAGCCTCACTTACAAGATTTTCCCATACAGCTTTTTCTATCACGATAGAGCGATAGTTAGCAGCTAAGTATGCGTTTAACTCATTAGCTTCAATAACATAAGTAGCTTGAATGTTTTCAAACGCTAAGTATGTTTTTTCATCTAAAAGTTCTTTTACAAAAAGAGTATCTCTTTGTCCAAGTGCTTTGAACATTGCAGCAGCATCTTTAGTTTTACCAGACTCTACAGAGATACTGTCAACTATGAAAAGAGTACCATTTTGTGCATGCTCATTTAATGCGAAGTTCAATGCAAGTTTCTTTTGCTTTTTGTTCACTTTAAGATCGTAGTTACGGTTGTTTTGAGGACCAAATGCCTTACCACCACCTACGAAGATTGGAGAACGACGAGAACCCGCACGAGCACGACCGCCACCCTTTTGAGCCCATGGTTTTTTACCACCACCACGAACATCACTTCTACCTTTAGCAACTGCTGTGTTTGCACGTTGTGCAGCTTGAGCAGCTTTTACGTAAAGGTAAAGGTTATGAGGGTTAATACCAGAGAAAGACTCCGGTAATGCTAACTCAGAAGCTTTTTCCATTTTTTCATTTAAAACGATTGCGCTCATTATTTAGCTACCTTTATACGACCTAATGAACCGTTTGCACCTGGTACAGAACCTAAAACCGCGATGATTTTGTTCTCAGCGTCAAACGATACGATCTCATTTTTTACACTTTTTTGTGTATTACCATATTGTCCAGGCATTTTCTTACCCTTCATAACACGACCTGGCCATTCAGCATTACCGATAGAACCTGTTCTACGACCAAATCTATGACCGTGAGATGCAGGACCACCACCGAAATTCCAACGCTTCATACCACCAGAAAAACCGCGACCTTTAGTAGTAAAAGTAGTTTTTAAAACTGATGCTTCAGCTAAAGGTGCAACATCTAAGTCACCTGCTTCTGCATTTGCTACTTCTAAAGTCACAAAACGGTTAAATTCTGCTGGAAGGTTGTATTTCTTCTGTTGACCTTCAATTGCTTTATTCATTTTTTTACCACTGTTATACGCAACAATAGCTTTACCATCATTAACTTCACACACCTTAGCATCAAGAACTCTTAAAAGAGTAACTGGTTTACTAGGAACTGTGATAGTACGGCTCATGCCGATTTTTTCAACAATATATTCCATGTTGGTTACTCCTATTTGTCCATAGAGCGAACTTCAACGTCCACTTCTGGTGCAAGATCTAGCTTCATTAATGAATCAACAGTCTCTGGCGTTGCAGAAACGATATCGATCATTCTAGCGTGCATACGAATTTCAAACTGCTCACGAGATTTTTTGTTAACGTGAACTGATTTTAAAACAGTATATTTACGAATTTTTGTTGGTAAAGGTATCGGACCACGGATTACCGCGCCAGTACGCTTAACAGCCTCTACGATTGATGCTACAGATCTATCAAGTACACGATGATCGTAAGCTTTCAATTTCAAACGAATTTTTTCCATAATTTTCCTTCTAAAGAACTCGTTGGATCCTAGCCCAACTATTTTAAGGGAGCGGAATTATACTCTAACTACTTAATAAATTCAAGAAAATAGGGGTCAAAAACTGATTTTTACTGAAATTTATTTCCTTTTAAAAAGGAAGTGTTACAATTATAGTCTCTAAAATTTAGGAAAAAAGATGGAAATATTACTCGAAGAGCTCTATAAAACTGATCTACAGATAGAAAAGTTTCACCCAAGAAAGGTATTTCTTGATGAAAAATCCTACCAGATTACAGGAGTAGCCCAATCAGGAAAAACAAAACTACTCAAAAGTTATCTGCTCACGCACAAAAAAAGCAGCTATCTCTACATAAACTGTAATGATGTACGCATAGATGTTGATGCACTCAATAAACTGCTTCCTAGTTTTTGTAATAAAAACAAAATTGATATTTTAGTACTTGACAACTTCGTACCAGAGTTTTCATTTCCAAATGTCTCTCAACTACTCATCGCTTCAGAGATCTTTTACGATGTCGATTTTTTAGAGCATATTGAGCTCTATCCTCTTGATTATGAGGAGTTTCTAGCCTATGAGCACAAGTATGACTCCTCCGCACTAAATCATTTCTTTCAACTTGGCGGACTGCCCCATATGCACAAAGTTCCTCATGATGAGCGTATCAGTTATATTCAAAATCTACTACAGTGCAGGCTTGATGATATAGAGTTTGACATCATGACACTCTGTGCAAAGTTTATGTCACAAAAGCTCTCTGCTTTTACTATATATGAGAGACTCAAACTCTCACGCAAGATCTCAAAGGACAAACTCTACAGATCATTTGAACAGCTCCTTGCTAAAAGATATATCCATCAACTTCCAAAATATGCTCACGCAAAGGCAACAAAGAAGATATACCTCTGTGATACCTCTTTGAAGTCTGCTCTATCTGTTGAGAAGAACTTTGGACGCCTTTTTGAGAATATGGTCTTTTTGGAGCTTTTAAAATCAAAGAGCGAGCTTTACTATGCCGATGAGATAGATTTCTATCTGCCAGAGAGTGATGAGCTTATACTCTGCAAGCCCTTTTTGGATGAGAGAAGGCTCTTTAAAAAGCTTGAGAGTATTGAGGCCTTTTTATTTACACACGGCATAAGTAAAGTAACAGTTATAACAATGAATAAAGAGGGCTCCTTGGCACACCCCTTAAGCGAAGTTGCTATAATACCGTTTGATATATGGGCATTAGGAGATTAGATGAGTGTTTTGTGTGGTATAGATGAAGCAGGCAGAGGCTGCTGTGCTGGTGATTTGGTTGTTGCAGGGTGTATACTTCCTGATGGGTATAGTCTTGAGGGGCTTAGTGACTCAAAAAAAATTACACCCAAAAAGAGAGAGGCACTCTATGAGAGTATAGTGACACAGACACAATACCATATAGTAGTTATCTCATCAGAGGAGATAGACAACTTTGGCATCTCTTACTCTATGAAGCGTGCCCTTCTTGAGATCCAGCAACATCTACAAGCAGATGAGTACCTCTTTGATGGCAATACAACTTTTGGGGTAGAAAAACTAAAAACCATGATAAAAGCAGATGGAAAAGTTCCTCAGGTAAGTGCTGCATCTATCCTTGCAAAGGTCACTCACGATCGTAACATTATAGAAGATGCCAAACGCTACCCAGAATATGGGTTTGAGAAACATAAAGGGTATGCAACAAAAGAGCATATTGAGATGATAAAAAAGTATGGATACTCACCCATTCATAGAAAATCCTATAAAATCAAAGCTTTAGAGCCTACTTTATTTACCAACTTTTAATTAATATTTAGCTACATTTAGTGAAGATTATCTCATTTTTTAGATAAAAAGTAACACTCTAAAAGCGAGAAGCATAATAATTGAGCATTTGTGTTATAATTCATTAAATTATCACAACTTTTACTGTATACTTCCGCTGAAATTAAATTAAGGCTAAAACTCATGAAACTTCTACTTCTCATAAGTATTGTAATGACCTCATTTTTCTTCTCGGCTTGTTCTGAGAAAACACTCACGGTATCAAACCATGCTTTTCCACAACAAAAAGAGGCTAAAAGAATAACGCTTTTTGTACTACAGAACTACACAGATACACCGCGTGCCGGTATGCGGGCTAGTAATATTGTTGAAGGGCTGCTTGGAGCGAAAGGTTATAATGTAGTTACAGTAACACAAAATGTACAAAAAAGTAATCTTGCAGCCATTGCGAAAGAGAACAATTCTGCTTACTATATGACTGGAGCAGTAAGTGAGTGGCGTTACAAAACAGGTATAGATGGTGAACCTGCTGTTAGTCTTCGCCTAGCTCTTTATGAGACACAAACAGGTATACTTGTTTGGAGTGCTACAGGTGCAAATAATGACTGGGGTGCCGGATCTATAGGTACAACTGCACAGTCACTGATAGAAGATATGTTACAGTAATTTGTAGATGATATTCAATCCAAAACGTACAGAAGATACTCTTCGAGTAAACAGACTTTTGCAATATATTCAAAAGTATGCATATCTTGAGACACTTTTTCTTATTGGTATTTTTTTAACTGTAGGGTATCTCTTCTCAGCAGATGATATCTGTCTTATTCAAGAGAGTGTACCCTACCTACTTATTTTACTCTCAATCATTACGCTCTTTCACGGATTTGAGAGTGGTATGCTTGCCCTTGGAATTATTGCCATTGTAATGTGGCTTTTTTATGACTCCTTTCCCTATGTTCCTTTTCTAGTCAACCTTTTAATGGTAATGATCTACAGTGAGTTTCACTACTACTGGACAAAGCAGATAAAAGAGCTTCGTACAAGTAATGACTATAAAACAGTTAAACTCAATGAGCTTGCCAATGCCTTCTACTCTTTAAAGATATCTCACGATCAGCTTGAGAAGAACTATGTTCTTAAACCTATGAGTATTCGAAGTGCTATTGAAGAGATCCTTGAAAAACGTGCAAGTAAAGAGGTATCACAAGAGGAGTATTTTCAAGACTTTTTAGCCCTGCTTGAGAAATCTTTCCATATGCATGGAGGTTTTATAATCTATGCTGATGAAGAGCACAATGATGAGTACCTCACAGAAGAGAATGCCAATATCTGCTATAGTGCCACTAGTGAGCGCTATGCTAAAGAGGAGATCTTTCAAGAGTATCTCGTAGATAAAGCTATTAACTACAAACAGGCTGTCTATGTAAGTGATGATGAAGGAAACCCTGCAATAAGAAAAGATATTGAAGAGTCGCAGTTTTTAGCAGCTATCCCAATTGTATACAACCATAGAATGTTGGCAGTTTTGGTAATTGAGAAGATGCCATTTATCTCTTTTAACAAAGAGAATCTTATCTCCTTGTCAATCCTCTTTGAGTACCTGCTTATCTCTGTTTTAAAACAGGAACTTTTACAAGAGAAAGAAGCTCTTTCATGTATAGAAGATAAAGAGTTCCGTTATGAGTATCTGCGCTCATCTCTACTGCAACAAAAGTACAAAACAAACTCAACAGTTATGATATTTAAAATAGAGGATGAGATTCAGAGTCTTACACTACTTAAACAGGCTCAAGCAATGCTACGTTCTTTAGATCTTTTAACCTATCATAAACATACAAAAGAGAAGAGAACACTATACTATATTCTTTTTCTCTTCCCTCTCAATGATGAGTCTGCTGCACTTGGTTTTTTAAACAGACTAAGAGGTTCTCTTAAAGCAAAAGAGAGAGAGTTTGACTATATGACCTTTAAAGTTGAAGAAGAAGAGCTGATAAAAAAATATCTATTAGAGAGTAGAGACAATGCTTGAGAAATATATCATCATCTATATTCTTGTTACACTTCTCTTCTCCTATCTACTCTCGTTTTATCTACAGCGACGATTTCCTACTAAAGAGATAAAACAGATACAGGAGCATCTAGAGGAGAGATCATGGCTCTACAAATTTCTCTCTAAAGCATCTGAGTACAAAAACAACCGTATCAGCAGTACACTTTTCTTATTTTTCTTTAACATTGCCATGCCACTTATTGGCTACATCTTCACACTCTGGATAGTCTGGTACCTCGTAAATGTCAAGTACGAGAAGAAAGTTGTCTTTACCAATATCTTGGATCTTGATGAGTTTAAAAATACATTTATGAAAATTGAGCGTATCTTTGGTGAAGGTTCTATGTTAAACCTTATTAACAACCCCTATACACCACAACCTAAAAAACTACGAGCCCTGGCTGTATTGGCATCAACACCTTCACCTGCAAGTTTGGCAATTATAAAGCAGACACTTGCGAGTAAAGATGATGAGATTCGACTCTATGGTTACTCCATCTTAAACAATCTCGAAAAGAAGATTAATGCACGCATTAACAACAATCTCGAGATTATCCAACAAGAAGCATTTTCACACAATGAAAAAGATCAAGAGAAGGTAGCAGAAGCAGCTGTCAATCTGGCATTTGCCTACTGGGAACTTGTCTATATGGAGCTCTCTCACGAGAGTCTTAAAAACAACTTTTTAAACTCATCTATTACCTATATCAATCTCGCAAAAGAGTTCTATATAGAGCAGATTGATATTTTGGCAGAAAATATGAAAAATGAGGGCAATCATTCTCTTGAACTTGGGATAATTAAGAGTAGCAACAAACAGATTGAAGGGTATTATCATAAAGCATCTTCACTCTATACACTTATGGGAAGAATCTTTCTCTACCAAGGAAAATATGAGCAGGCTCAAGCAGAGTTTACCATAGCAAAAGAGCTGCTTCCAGAGAACTCAACAACAAGTATTCCATACCTTGCAGAGGTATACTTTAATATCCATAAATACTCCATTACAAAATCGATTCTAAACCAGTATGACTCTCTGCGTTTTAATGCCAAACTCTATCCAATAATCAAACAGTGGGAGCAAAAAAGTGCCTAAGTTTCCAAAGAGTGATTCTGTTGACATCATGCTCTTTTCAGAAGGTACCTACCCTTATGTAAAGGGAGGAGTATCTAGTTGGATACTCCAACTGATGAAAGGGCTGCCAGAGTTGAATTTTGGAGTCTGCTTTATTGGTGCTACACCCTATCTTGATGGGCAACCTATGCAGATTAGCTATGAGTTTCCACCAAACTTGAAACACCTTGAAGTACACTACCTTTTTGATGATGAGAGCACTCCAAAAAGACCAAAAAGAAGAAAGGGTGACAAAGAGGCTTTTGAGTCTGTAAAAGAGCTCTACAAATCTTTTTCTGCAAACAAAGGAGAGATTCCTGAACTTTTACAAGATATAGATTTTTATACAAAAAAAGTTACATTTGCAGACTTTCTACACTCTCAAGAGGCTTGGGATTTTTTAACAGATACTTATGAGAAAAACTGTCCGGACATCCCTTTTATAGACTACTTTTGGACACTTAGAAACATCCATAAGCCTATATGGATATTGGCAAATATTGTCAAAAATCTGCCCGAGACAAAAATATACCATGCCCCTTCAACAGGTTATGCAGGATTTTTAGGGACACTTGCCTCTTATACAAACAACCGTCCCTTCTTTCTTACAGAGCATGGAATCTACACACGTGAGAGAAAAATAGATATGCTCTCTGCAGATTGGATTGAGTACAAAAAGCCTGCCCTTTTACAGCTCCCAGAGGAGTATAACTACATCAAAAAGATGTGGATTAACTTCTTTGACAAGATTGGTCTCTTTTGTTACTACAGAGCCAACCATATACTCTCACTCTTTGCAGGTGCACAAAAGATCCAAATCGCTTTTGGTGCACCACAGGAGCGTACTCGCATAATCCCTAACGGTGTTGATGTTGATGGGCTTATGGCAACAATGAAACACAGACAAGATCCTCCAAAACCTATCATTACTCTCATAGGGCGTGTTGTACCCATTAAAGATATTAAAACCTTTATTCGTGCTATGAAAATCCTTCTTGAGACTCTACCTGAGGCAGAGGGATGGATTGTTGGTGCTGTTGATGAAGACAGAGAGTATGTGATGGAGTGTCAACAGATGGCTTTGGCACTTGAGTTAAAAGAGAAAGTTCAGGAGTTTGATGGAAACAAAACACTCCTGAGTGCAGAAGAGATAGAGCAACACTCTGACAAGATCAAATTTTTTGGTCACTCAGATATCAAAAAGATTCTACCAAAATCGGCACTACAGACACTCACATCTATTAGTGAGGGTATGCCTCTTGTTATTTTAGAGGGCTTTGCTGCAGGTGTGCCTTGTGTCGCTACAGATGTAGGAAGCTGTCGCGATCTTATAGAGGGTGGTATTAACGAAGAGGATATCTCTTTAGGCAAAGCAGGAGCGGTAACAGGCATAGCCAACCCTCACGCTTTAGCCAAAGAGTATGCAAGACTGCTAGAGTTTACAAACGGCTCTTGGAAAGAAGCACAGGATGTTGCACTCAAAAGAGTACAAAAGTACTATAGACAAGAGATGTTTTTAAGTGACTACAGAGAGCTTTACAATGAAGCAATCAATCTCAGCTGGGATCAACTAGACAAAAAACTCTACCACCAAGAGGAGAATAGATAATGGCTGGTATTGGTTTTGAACTCAGAAAAATTTTAAAAGAGGACAGAATCCTCTCTCTTGCTAAAGTATATGGCTACTCTGCGATACTGAGCTCTGGACCATGGGTTATCTCTATTATTGCCATCTTGCTTGTCGGTTTTATCAATCTGGCAAGTTATGGCGCAGAGAGTGATGTCTATCGATTTCAAGTTGTCATCACCTATGCTATTGCCCTAGCCTCCTCTTTAATCATTACCGGTATAGTCCAGCTCCCTTTTACTAGGTATGTAGCCGATCTTATCTTTCAAAACAGAGAGGATGAGATCTTACCCTCATACTTTGGGGCTATCTTTTTAGCCTGGATTTTAGGGCTTCCATTTGTTATACCTTTGTATATATGGATCTTTGATGGGCAGAGTGCCTTTTTTATTATTGGTGTTATTATCACCTTTTTGGTTCTGTGTGCTGTTTGGATCTCAAGCATTTTAGCGGCGAGTCTGAAGTACTACAACTCTGTTGTATGGTCTTATTTTCTCTCCTATGCTGCTATTGTCTTTTTCTCTATCTATGCAGGTGATACTATTGAGAAACTCATCTATATATTTTTTGGTGGTAATGCCATTTTACTTGTAATTTTAATGAGCCTTATCATCAAAAGTTACAACTCATCTATCTTTTTAAAACTCAACTTCTTTTTAGAGAAAAACTTCTACTGGTCACTCGCTTTTGCCGGCCTCTTTTACAATGTTGGTGCATGGATTGACAAGATAATCTTTTGGTACTCTCCACAGACAGGTTATGCTGTTATAGGGAAACTTCACGCCTCTGTTGTTTATGATATACCTATCTTTTTGGCATATCTCTCCATCCTACCGGGGATGGCTATCTTCTTCTACAGACTAGAAGCAGACTTTGCCGAAAAGTATGACCTCTACTACAATGCAGTTCGAAATGGAGCAACCCTTAAGGCCATTACAAACTACCGTAATGATATGATTTTGGTTATTCGTCATGCAATTCATGAGATCATCATCATACAGGGGATTATAGATATCATTCTCTTTCTCTCAGCTCCGTATGTTTTTAAGATCTTAAATATTCCGCAACTCTATTTAGGCCTTTTGTATATTCTAACCATTGGTGCGATGCTACAGCTTGCTTTCATGTCGATACTTGCCATCCTCTACTATCTTGATAGGAAAATGGTTGCGATGTGGCTCTCTTTTGCCTTTTTAGTTTTAAATACAGTGCTTACGCTCATCTCAATTCATATGGGTCCGGCAATGTTTGGATATGGTTATGCCGTCTCTTTATTAATTGTCTTTGTTGCAAGTGTTATAATTATTCGAAATGAAATGGATAGGTTAAATTATGAAACTTTTATGTTGCAGTAAATTTTTACTTCTTTTGTTTATACTCACTACAAGCATCTTTGCTGCATCTGAGCCAAAAAAGAGTGCCATAGTATATTATGGAGAAGATATCTCTTACCCTATAGTTGGTATTCATGACTATATCATCGTTGAGCCAAACAATATTGACACCTACAGACACGGTTTTAAACTTTATAAAGATAAAATCTATGCCTATGTCAGTATTGGAGAGATTGATGAGAATGATCCTGCATTTCAAAAGCTTGATGCAAAACTCATTGTTGGTAAAAACAAAAACTGGAAGAGTCATCTTTTAAATCTTCAAGATCCACAATATAAAGAGTTCCTCTTTAAAGAGATGATAGAACCGCAGATAAAACGAGGCTTTGTAAACTTCTTTTTTGATACACTAGACTCCTATCAACTCATAGCAAAGACCAAAGAGGAGCGTGCAAAAAATGAGGCAGCCCTTGTTGATATTATTCACTCTTTTCATAAACGCTACCCAAATGCCAAACTAGTAGTCAATCGTGGGTTTGAGATTTTAGATGAGATACACTCAGATATCACTGCCATTTTGTTTGAGTCTTACTACCATGGTATTGGTGGTAAAAATCTCTCATACAAAAGCGTTAGTGATAGTGACAGAGCATGGCTAGATAGCTACCTCAACAAAGCAAAAAAATATAATCTAGACATTATCTGTGTTGACTATCTTCCCTTAAACAAAATGCCTACTGAGGCAAAAAAAGTTGTTCAAAAACTGCAAGAGAAAGGCTTTATTCCCTATGTTGCAACAAAAGAGCTAGATAGCTACGGATACTCCAGTAAAAATGCTGTAAAAAGAGAGATTTTAACACTCATTAATGAAGCAGATCTTGACAGAGCATACCAGGCATCACACCAGATGGGAGCACTTCCTCTAGAGTATCAAGGTTTTATACAAAAACTCTATAATGTAGATGCCAAAGCACTTCCCTCTCTTGCTCAGATGCAACGATATGGAGGTGTCATTATCTGGCTGAGAGAGCCCTACAAACACCCGGCAAAACTTGTTGAGTGGATCCTTGCTCTGCAAAAGTATAAGATCAAAGTTCTCTTTATGGATGACTTTTTTATCACAAATGCAGCACTTCTTACAAGACTTGGTATTTATCTAAAAAATATTGATACAACAGCAGAGACACGATATGAAGTAAAAAAACACGATACAATGATAGGCTTTGAGATTGAACCGGCAAAAAATGATGTACCCTACTATATTGATATATCTTCAGGTAGAGCACTCTATACACTTCAAGACCAAAACTATAACCTAACAACCCTTGCAGCAATCATGCCGTGGGGTGGTTTTGCTGTTGGTCCATGTTCTACAATTGAAATCTCTAAAGACAATCTATGGACCATTAATCCTTTCAAATTTTTCAAAGAGGCACTCTCTCTTGCTGATATTCCTGTACCTGATACAACAACAGAAAATGGTAAAAGACTCCTCTTTAGCCATGTAGATGGTGATGGTATTATGAATAGAGTTGAGTGGAACAACAAACTCTTTTCAGGAGAGACTATCTACAGTGAGATTTTAACAAAATATCCACTCCCTATCTCCATCTCAACAGTCGGTGCCGAAATAAACAGTAACGGGCTCTACCCTGAACTAGCACCTAAACTACAAAAGATAGTCAAAAAGATTTATGCTTTAGAGAATGTTGAAGCAGCAACACACACCTTTACACACCCATTCTTTTGGAATAAAATCCAAAATGGTGACCTCGATCCACAATATCGCCTCAAACCAAAAAACTACAAATTCTCACTTGACTATGAAATTAGAGGTATGTTAGATGAAGCTAATAGATACCTTCTGCCAAAAGAGAAGTTTCCAAAAGCACAAACAGTTTTTTGGAGTGGAGACTGTCTACCTACAGGGGAGGTTTTACACTATGTCTATAAGAACAATATTCTCAACATCAATGGTGGCGACACCTACATCACAAATCTGCACCCTTGGCTCTCCTATGTAGCACCAATGGGACTTGAGCGTGATGGATACTACCAGATCTATACAGGTGCACAAAATGAAAATATCTATACACATGAGTGGCTTGGTCCATACTGGGGCTTTAAAAAAGTTGTGCAGACTTTCAAAAAGACAAACACTCCTAGACGACTCAAACCAATTGATATCTACTATCACCTCTACTCTGGATCAAAAAAGGCTTCACTCAATGCTTTAAAGTATGTCTATGAGTGGGCACTTGCTCAAGATGTCAATCCAATCTTTACATCAGAGTATATTCCAAAGGTTATGGACTACTATAGTGTTTCTATCGCTACACTTGATGCAAACAGATTCTATATTGCAGGTATGCAAAATCTTAAAACACTCCGTATAGAGAGAGCACTATACAACGGTGTTCAATGCAACAGTAATGTTGCCGGATACAAAGAGAGTAAAGAAGCAACATACCTTCACGTAGGAGACAAAGAGACGCTTTATCTAAAGAGTCTCACACAAAAACAGCAGCCCTACCTTGTAAGTGCAAATGCAAAGATTGTAAAAATGAAAAGAGATAACGCGAGTCTTGATCTTTCGCTAAAAGCGCATCTTCCACTACAGCTTACCCTCTTTATACCAAAAGGGTGTAGACTAAGTGCAGAACCAAAAGCAAAGGAAGAGAGCCAAGAGAGTAGTAGACTCTATACTCTCAACTATATAAATTCCAAAGAGGCAGATATCCATGTACAATGTAGAGAATAAAAAACCCTATGTTGCGACATATAAAGAGATTGTCATTGGTTTTGTAACCTTTGCACTTATTCTTATTATACTCTACCCAAAAGATATGCTCCAACAGCAGGTTCTTTCAGAAGAGGCAAACTATGACTTAAGTATGCTCTATCTGCAAAATATGCTCAAAAATGATCCTGACAATGAAGAGCTGATGTACAATCTTGCCAAACAGTCTCTTAAAGGAAAAAATAGAGATCTCGCATACAGACTGTTAAAATTGCTTAGAAAATCAAAAGATAGACTCATCCGTGAGGAGGCCTACCATCTTAGCTATAAAATACTCAAAGAGAACTACTACTATCTGCTTCAGCAGGGAAAAAAAGATGAGGCTTCCAAACTCTTAGAAGAGATGCGACAATTAAACCACTATATTGCGCTGCATACAACAGAGACTGACGCTTTAGAGAAGCTCTATAATGAGTCTATCTTTTTAGAAGACAAACTAACAGCATACTATACACTCCAAAAAATCTTACAAAAAAAAGCTTCACTTGAGCATCTTCGCAGTGCATACTATCTTGCTAATGAGCTACACCGCTATGATGCAGCTCTTCGCTACCTTGACCTTTTGATTGAAAAAGATAAAGAGCATCAAGAGGAGTGGAAAAATGCAAAATACTACACACTCTATAATCATAAATCGCCTAAAGTAGCCCAAAAATTTTTAGAGAAAGAGGCAAAGAGATCACAGCAGTGGAAAGAGAAACTTGCGGCTTTTTATCTTACACAAAAGCGCTATAAAGCCTCTGCGCAGAGCTATATGGAACTCTTTTCACAGACGAAAGATCATAAACTACGCCAAAAGTATTGGCTCAAAGCACTTGAAGTTCTACAAGCTGGCAACTATCTGCAAGAGGCGTGTGAGCTTGGAAGTAAATACCAAAAAGAGTTTTTAGAGAGTAAAAGAGTACGCCTCTATCTACTCAAACTCTACCTCGCAGCCAATGATTTGCAACGAGCAAATGAACTTGCTACAGATATACTAAAACTAAAAGAAGAGAAACAATAATGAAACTACTACTATTTTGCCTACTACTCCTGACATCACTGTATGCAAAAGATGAAGAGACATGCTACACGGTACAACTCTTTTCTGTACCACTAAGCACAAAAGATCAACTCACACAACAGCTACAAAACTATCCCGATGAGTGTCAACTTATGGAGATCTCAAAAACATTAACAATGCGTTGTGGCTGTTTTGAGCATCTTAAAGATGCAAATAAAAAACTTACAGAGCTACGTGAGCTCTACCATACTGCATCTTTAGCAGTAAGTTACAAATACAGGTTTGCATCAACTTCTCAAACAAAGCAGAAAAAAGAGCTCTCCAAAGATGATTTTCATGATAATGAACTTCGCCTTATTTTACAGGCATTTTTATACTCTCAAGATTTTCCTCACGCACTTGAGACCGCAAAAATCGCCCTTAAAGAGTACCCTAACTCCCTCTACTGGAATCAAAAAATGGCAGAGATTTTACGCTGGATGGGAAGAGGAGAGGAGGCCCTTAAATATATGGAGTACACCTACCATAAAACAAAAGAGCCTCAACTTGCTAAAGAGCTCATCGATTACGCTTTAGCAAACTACCAGTATGAAAATATCAAACAGATTGTTACAGAAGCATTTTTACAACAGCCGACAGAACAAAACAAACAGCGTATGCTCTTTGTATATAATAAAATAGGTATCCCTGAAGAGGCTGCAACTATTCTTAAGAAGCAGTATAATAAAACAAAAGACCCAACGCTTCTTTCTGATGCACTCCAGATCTATATGGATCTTGATGAGTTAGATCATGCAAAAGATATTATTACACTTATACAACAAGAGCACTACTATACCTCTAAAAATATAGAACTTATCTCTTACTACTACTATGCAAAAAGAGATATTGAAAATGCTTTTTCAATTTTAAAGCAATATAACCTTGAAGAGCTATACAATCAACGCCTCAATGAGCTCTACAGTGACCTTGGATGGTACCTACAAAAGTATGATCGTGCAGCTCAAGCCTCTTTAAGCCTTGTGGAGCATAAAGAAGCACGTCTTGTTGATTATGAACGCCTTATTTATGTAAATAGAACAAAAAATCCAAAACGTGCACTCTACTTTGCACAAGAAGCATATAAAAAGTATAAGCTCCCTTACCTCTTCTATGCCTATGCAAATCTTGCACTGAAAGAGCGTCAGTATAAACTGCTTTTAGAGAGTTGTAACGAACTCGAAAATGAAAACTCTCCACTTTTACAAGAGGCAAGTTTTTATATCTTAAAATCGCGTCTCTATAAACTTCTAAAAGAGAAAGACAAAGCTATTATAGCACTTGAAAAAGCTCGAAATATTAAAGAGCAAACCATTTTTGAGCAGATGCAGATTATTGATATCTATATGCAGCTTGCCATGAACAAAGAGGTAAAAGTTCTTCTTAATAAACTAACGAAAAATCCTGAACTTCCATCAAGTTACCTGCTTCCTATTGCAGCACTCTACTTTACAATTCATGATGTCAATCAGGCATCATACTATCTAGAAAAACTAAAAGAGAGAAAATCTGAACTTGTAAATACAAGAGAGTTTCTCTTTTTACAAGATGATATATACAAAGCCCAGTTTAATAATAATGCACATCTACAGACGCTTCGTAAACTTCGTGCACTTATGCAAAAAGAGTTACAAAACAATCCGGAACTTGCAGATGATGAGAAGTTTCTCTATGACTCACTTCGTGTATCACTCCATCTAGACTCTATTGAGACATTTGGATCAAAACTACAAGCAGCAAAAAACAGATTAACAGCAGCTCACTATAATGATCTCTCCTACTCTCTAGCTGTCAAACTAGGTGTTCAGGACATGGCACATGAAGTCTACTTGCATACTAAAAATCCTCCTGTATGGCTTGACTTTGCAGATGCCCTGCTACAGGAGAATCATACAAAAAAAGCCAATCTTCTCTTTTATCATCTCCATGAAATCCCTCGTGATGATGCATCATACGGTGCACATCAAATAGGTGAGATAGCACTTGCACAGACTTTGGCTTTTGATTCACTAGAGGAGAGCGAAAAGAATAAAAATGCCTACATATCAATGCTCAACTATACAAAAGAGCGTAGTGACCTCTTTGAGGCACGTAGTGCCTACTATAACCGTGATCCACTTCTAAGAAAATATATCACCCTCAATAATGTTCTGTATATCGATAATGGTCTCTATATTGTCGCCCACCTCAGCTACTATAAAAACTCGCTACTTGATCACAATATTCTCATCTATGTTCCAAATACAAGCCAAGAGCTCTATGCTGGAGTTAAAAAACTTTTTGACAAGGGAGAAGTGACATTCAGACTTGGAAAAGCGGACTCTATGCGTAGCTATACAACAGCTGACTTAAAAGTTGAGTATCAACTCAACAACTACTTCAAACTCAAAGGTGAAGCTACAAAAAACAGTGTAGCCGAGGAGTCTATAGAGCTTCTTTTAGGTGGTATAAAAGATATGCTCTCTGCAACACTTCTTTACACTCCACTTAATTCAACCTCATTAGAGATTACTCTTGATAAGAACAGATATAACTCTCAAGATGGAGTCTATATCGGTGAAGGAACTTATATACAAGCACTTCTTGGTCATCAGCTTCGTAATGGTTATCCAGATATGCGTATTATTCTCTTTGGAGATTATGCTCAGTATAGTGAATCAAAAGGGAAAAAAGGGGTGATTGAAGAGCTACGAAAAGAGCCATATCAGACACTTCCTAATGATTTTTACAATATTGGTCTTACCTTCAACTATGGTATGCAAAACTCTACAATCTATACCCGTGTATGGCGTCCGTTTTTTGAGGTTTCATCATTTTACAACAGTGATCTTGGAGGTCTGAGTTATAGTTTGTATGCAGGTTACGGAGGGAAAGTATATCTTCAAGACCACTTAGTCACAGCTATAAAATATACTAATGACGTAAGTGGCATAGGAGGAAGTATTTTAGAACTTCTTCTTAATTACCAGTTTCTTTATACACACTAAAGAGACTTATATCCATCTGGATTGTTAGACTGCCATCTCCATGTATCTTCACACATCTCATCAATGCCCCGTTTGGCTTCCCAGCCTAACATCTCTTTTGCATAACTTGGATCAGCATAACACTTTGCGATATCTCCCGGTCGTCTTGGTGCAATTGTATAGGCTACTTTTTTTCCAGAAGCCTTCTCAAACGCTTTAACCATATCTAAAACAGAATAGCCTTTTCCTGTACCCAGATTTACTGTAAGAACCGCATCTAGCGCATCTATCTTCTGGAGTGCTTTTACATGTCCCTGTGCAAGATCTACAACATGAATATAATCACGCACACCTGTTCCATCATGTGTATCATAATCATCTCCAAAGACACTCAGCTCCTTACGCTTACCAACTGCCACTTGTGAGATGAAAGGCATGAGGTTATTTGGTATGCCGTTTGGATCTTCACCTATGCGACCTGATTTATGTGCACCTACAGGGTTAAAGTAGCGCAGTAGCACTACTTTCCAGTTTTTATCTGCCACATAGAGGTCTCTTAGAATCTCTTCAATAAAAAGCTTACTGCGACCATACGGGTTTGTAGCACTCAGTGGAAAATCCTCTTTTATAGGTGTGGTATGCGGATCACCATAAACTGTTGCAGAAGAGGAGAAGACTATCTTTTTACAGTTGTTTGCCTCCATCACTTCACACAGTGCCACTGTTCCACAGATGTTGTTATCATAATAGCGCAGAGGTTGTTCAACCGACTCTCCAACCGCCTTAAGTCCAGCAAAGTGAATAACAGAGTCTATATCATACGCATCAAAAGTCTCTTGCAGTTTTGCTCTGTCACGAATGTCACCTTTTACAAATTTTACTGCCTTGCCTGTTATCTCTTCAACACGTTTGAGTGCTTCTTGTGAAGAGTTCGAGAGGTTGTCATAAACTACAAAATCATACCCTGCTTCACTAAGTTCCACACATGTGTGCGAGCCAATATATCCTGCTCCACCTGTTACTAAAACCATATTAATACCTTATTTAGTTAATTAACTATATTATACACATAAATTGATTTCAAAAGAGTTAAGTTGAAAAATGTGATTTCCTATATTGTTCGTGAACCACTCATACACTTTTTACTAATAGGTGGCGTCATCTATCTCTTTTTCTCATCAGCAGAAGAAAAAAAGAGTAATACAACAGTAGTCACACACCCTATAGCTCTCTCAAAAGATGAAGTTTTACAACGACAAAAAGAGTATGAACAACTCTTCCAAACAAAAACCGATATTCAACTAGAAGAGGCTATCAGAAGTCAACTTTACCATAAAAAACTACTCCTACAAGCTGCAAAAGATCTACAACTCATAGAGAGTGACCCACTTATTCAAAAACGTTTACTAGAGAAGATGCGTGCAATTCTTCATAAAAAAACAGAGATAGAAGAACCAACAGAGCAGCAGTTGTATGATTATTATAAAAATCATATACAAGAGTACTCAAAGAGAGAAAAAATCAGCCTCTATAGAGTTCATTTTGACAAACTCAAGCAAAAAGAGGCAGCAAAACTTTATAAATTTCTACAAAATATAGAGCCTCAAGTATTGCAACTCCAACAACATAACTTTACTCCTCAACAGTTAGAAGAAAAGTTTGGAAGCTACTTAAAAAAACAGATTCTGCTTGCACAAAAAAAAGAGTGGCTAGAAGCTATTCCAAGTAAAGATGGATGGGAATTTGTCTATATTGACGGCTATACAACAAAAGAGCCTTACTCTTTTGAAGATGTTCAAGGTCGAGTCTATCGTGATTATAAAGAGGATCAGATGCAAAGCTCCTTTGAACAAGAGATACAAAAACTCTCCAAACGCTACCCACTTGTAAAAGAGAAACAATGATAAAACTCTTTTTTTTATTCATACCACTCCTTCTTTTTGCTCATCAAAGCGGACTCTCTTACATTGATATCTATGAGAGTAAAAACCACCAACTCCACATCACCTATAAAAAACCTCTCCAAGACCTCTATAGTAACAATATAACTATTCACTACCCTCTTTCTTGTTATACTATACAAAAAGAACCCCAAGAGATCAGTAACGGTTTTATTATCAACAGATCTACAATGCAGTGCAGCGATAAAGGAGTAGTTGGCTCACGTATCTGGATAGATGGTCTACTTCGTGATGACAAAGGAGTCCTTATACACTACAAAGGAGCACAATTAACAAAAAAGTCTCTGCTGCGTAGCTCATCTCCTTTTATTTCTCTCCAAGGAAAAAGTTCGCGTTTTGATCTTTTTAGATCCTATCTTATCTTGGGTATAGAGCATATTCTCTCAGGCTATGACCATCTGCTTTTTGTACTCTCTCTTGTTTTGTTGGCACAAAGTACAAAAAGACTCCTCTTTGCTGTTACAGCCTTTACCCTTGCACACTCAATCACTCTGGCATCTGCAATCTTAGGCCTTGTAAATCTGCCTGCTTTGTTTGTAGAAGCGATGATAGCCCTGAGTATTCTCTTCTTGGCACGTGAGCTTTTAACACCACAAAAGACGCTGACAAAACAACACCTCAGTATTATTGCCTTTATCTTTGGACTTTTGCATGGTTTTGGATTCTCAAATGTTTTAAAAAGTATTGGTCTGCCACAAGATGAGCTAGCTCTTTCTCTTTTTGCATTTAATGTAGGGATTGAAATCGGTCAGCTACTCTTTATCGTAGCTGTCATTGCTCTTTTATGGCTTCTTAAGAGACTCTATAAAGGCTCTTTAGAAAAGCTACAAAAAGTTATTGTCTATGCCATTGGGATAACAGCTGCTTTTTGGTTTATAGAGAGAGTAGTGCTCTTTTAGCTAGCTACATTCATGGCAAGCTGAGCCATCTTTTGCATATAAGCCTCTACCGACTCACCACTATCGAGTACCTTTTGGAGCTCATTTATAAAGTACTCCCTTGTTCTCTCATCTGCGATGTTAAAAGTATAGAGTACCCACTCCGTATTGAGTGCAATTTTTTCACCGTTTTTCTCTACCTCAAATGTTCTGTAGAGATTGATATCTGTATCTGAGAGCTGCGTGAGCACTTTTGTATAGAACTCATTTAACTCATAGTTTATAAGGCTTGCAAGCTCTTCTTTAGAGATTGTTGCATCGACATCATCGAAGTCCTGCTTTCCAAACACAACAGCATCTCCGACAATGAGCTGCTCACCTATAAAGTAAGCAGGCTTCTTTTGTGAGAGTGCATTTGCATCACTGTAGATGACATGATCTTTTAATCCATAGTTCTCATCAATAAGCAAAGAGCTAAAGTAGGTATAGAGTGTATTTGCCTGCATATTAAGATCATGCTCTTCTATTGTTTTTGTCTCTGGGTTTATACCAAGTGCTCTCATTAAAAATTCTCCAGTAGTATTACATTGACAGCTGTTCCTGCCTCTAAAAATTTATCATCTTCTCCGGCAATCATCAGTGCAGAGTTATGCAACATATTTGTAAGGATGGCAGATGAACCAACTTTTTTACCCTCAAAGTTGACAAAGTACTCACCATCTTCTACGACAACATTACAAGCAGTAAACTCTGTAAAAGGACTTCGCTTTTTAAAGTCCTCCTGGAGTTTTGCCGCAACCATTGTGTATGGTTTTGTCTTACCTAACATCTTGGCAATAAGTGGCAGCACATATAAAATGGCAGTTACTGTCGAAGAGTAGGCAAATCCAGGAAGTGCGATGATAAACTTCTCTCCACGCCTTGCTACTAAGATATGACGACCCGGCTTAATGCCTACACCTTTGTAAACTATCTCTGCACCAAGACGAGGAATGATATCTTTTACAAAGTCATAATCACCAACACTCACCCCTCCTGTACTTACAAGGATGTCACTGCTCTCTAGAGCCTGCTCGAATGTCTGCATCAGTGCATCTCTGTCATCTGGAGCAGTTCCGAGTTGAATAACCTCTGCTCCAGCTTGGCTAAAGAGTGCTTGGAGTGTGTAGTTGTTGGAGCTGCGAATCTGTGCAGGGTTTGTAGAGTTCTCACCAAGATCGAGTATCTCACTCCCTGTTGCAATTACGCTCACACGAGGACGCAGTGCTACTTTTACCATTACCTGATTGAGCCCTGCCATCACACCGATCTCTGCAAAGCCTATCTTTGTACCTTTTTCAATGAGCACTTCACCAGCCATATAGCCCTCACCCACAGGTCGCACTGCATTACCCTTTGCTACCATCTCATTGATAACTATCTTGCCATCATTGTAAGTGACATTCTCTATCTGAATGAGCGTATCACTCCCTGCTGGCATCATCGAACCGGTAAAAGTCTTAATGCACTCTCCGGCTTTTAGCTCACGCGTCTCATCATGTCCTGCTGGATTATCACCCAAAACTACAAGCTCACGCCCGAGTTCAAGATCTTCATGACGCACTGCATACCCATCCATCGAAGCGGTAGGAAATGCCGGGTCGTTATACTCTGCGACAATATCAGAAGCCAGTACACGCCCAAGTGAGTCACTCAGTGGTACGCGCTCAAAACGCTTGTCATTAACGCTAAGAAGTTCGAGCATATTTTGACTTGTCTCGAACGATATAAAATCCATTCCTGTTATACTCATAGGCTCTCTCCTAAAATTCCACTGCCTTGTATAGCTGTTGATCGATCTTTTGCATAGACTCTCTTGCCATCTATAAGGTCATACTTCCATATCGGAGCACTCGCTTTAAAATCCTCTACAAACTCATCGATAAACTCAAGTGCAACGCGTCTCTTTGGTGAAAAGACCGCTGCTATGTATGATGACTCATGCAGCATTACATCACCGCGTGAGTGAGCCATCTTGATAATGGCACCTTTTTGCTCTGCCTTTTTCTGCCATGCACTAAACCACGACTCCAAAATAGGCTCATAGATATCAAAACTAAGCCCATCAATGCCATCTTCACTACGCACCGTTCCTACAAATGGAATGTATGCACCATAGTTACTTGTTGCTTCTTCTTTGTACCAACGAGCCAAAATCTCAGGAACATCCAAAGCACCGTTATAAAGCTCTAACATCTCAGCCTCCACACACAGGTGGCAGTAGAGAGATCTTGTCTCCATCACTCAGTGCAACATCCAAAGAGCTCACAAGTGTGTCATTGACTGCCACTGCAGAGTTTTGCAGCCACTCACTAAGTTCTTTGTCTGCTTGTAAGATAGCTGCCAACTCTTTTAAGTTGCTAATTTCAAGCTCCATCGGCTCTTTTTGTATCGGTCCTAAAAATTCTACTCTAACCATAATTGTTTGTACCTTACTGTTTTATTGAATAAATTATATCTAAGATAAGTTAAGTGCAGTATAATTGCAAAATGATTTTTGGAAAAATAGAGTACCTTAACCTTCTACCATTTCATATCTTTATGAAACGCTATCTTCGCTCTTCACAGGCAAAGGCCATTATGCAGCATAAAGAGGATGTCCCAGCAAAGATAAACAGACGCTTTTTTCGTAGAGATGTTGATGCTGCTTTTATCTCAAGCATTACTGCACAAAACTCTCGCTACGCCTCTTTAGGTATCATTGCAAACAAAGAGGTTAAAAGTGTTCTTGTCATTCCATCTACAAAGAACAAAACGGACAAAGAGTCAGCATCTTCCAATGTTTTAGCAAAGATTTTGGGTGTTGATGGAGAGGTTCTTATAGGGGATAAAGCTCTTTTGTATGCGCTGCATAATGATGACTACATTGACTTAGCCAAGGAGTGGCATAAACGCTACAGGCTCCCCTTTGTTTTTGCACTGCTGTGTTATAACAAAGATGCCAAACGTTATAAGAAGATTAGTAAAACGTTTTTAAAAAGTAAGCAAAAAATCCCGCAATACCTTTTACAAAAAGCGGCAAAAAAGCGCAGTGTAAGCCCTAAAGATGTAGAGGAGTACCTCCAACTCATCTCTTACGAGCTAACACCAAAAGCCAAACAGGGACTCAAACGTTTTTATAAAGAGGCTAAAAAGCTTGCAAGCTAAAAGATGCCTACAGCTTTGTTAAAAAGAGTACACAGTTCCCTTTTGTATTGTAGTATATTCCCATCGAGTTTTTACGAGATACAAAAACACCCCGTCCATTAAACTTTTTGGAGTTACGAAAGATATGTGCAAGTATCTGAGTATCAAACCCATCTCCCTCATCACATATCTTTGTAACAACATATGTAGAGTATGGCTCTGTTATCTTATAAACAGATACTTCTATCTTCTTATCATTACCCTCTTGTAACTCTTTTAGCTTCTCAAAGTAGTTATCCTCTTCCATATAGTGGTGTTTCTCTTTTGAGTTGATACCTAAATTTCCATGTTCATAAGCATTCATAAAGAGCTCTGTAAAGACCAAACCTGTCTTAATAATCGACTTCATAGGCATATCTAAAGAGTTCAGTGTCTCTTCATACCATTGATTTGCCTCTTCCAAGCACTCAATATCTGTCGGAAACTCTTTTATAACTACAACATTCTTCTGGCTTAAATCAAGAGCATTGATAAAGATGAGTGAAAGATCATCCTCTTGCTTTGCAATCTTTGCTAGAAACTTCTCTTTAAACTCCTCTTTTGTAAAAGAGTTTTTGAAGTCCTCTTCAATATACTTTGCATAGGTCTCATTACTATTTTCTAATACCTGATTCTCAACTATACCATCACTGTAGAAGAGAAACTTCTCTATATTTTGAACATTGATTGTATCTACTTTATAATCTTCTGTCCACTTGCTTAATGGTAAGTTGTTTGATTTGATTTTTTTGATGTTGTGGTCATGATCTTCCAATAAAAATGGGGGCATTGCAAACTTTGCATACTCTAACTCTTTAAAATAGGAGTTAAAATAGATAAAATCTACAGAGAGTACCTCATCTTCTAAAAGGATAGGGCGAATAAAACCTATCGCCTCTTGAATCAAAATGTTAAGACTAAAACTATCATACTCTATCATCTTGTCTATAAGATGGTTGACAAAGGCCGTCATTGTGATGGTTGTCAAAGAGGCAGATACCCCTTTGCCCATTCCATCTACCAAAAGATAAAAGGTACGGTGTTCATCAATTCTACGCGCACTGTATGCATCACCACTTAAAGTATCTAGTGGTCGATACATAAAGTCAACAAGAGCAATATCTTTTGAGTCTATGACTTGATAGTAGAAGTCATTTCGTAAGATATTGAGCTCTTTTTGAAAGGCCAACTCAGCTTGATAATTTGCATACTGCTCGTTTGCTTCGAGCTCTTTTATTCTCTCTTCAGACATTATATTTTAAATTTTGAAAGTTCATCTTGTAATTTTACTGCATCTGTAGAGAGTCTCTCTACTGCACCTTCAACTGTTGTACGAAGCGATCCGTTACGCACAGCAATCTCAACAATCTCATCCATCGTTGCAATAAGTGTTTTTGTTTTTGTTGCAATAAAGACACTTTGATGCATAACATCTGATGCTTTCTCTTTGGTAATAGAGAGATTCTCTTTTGTATCATTTGATGACTCAATAAGCTCTTGTGCCGCATGAGCAATACCTTGCATACTGTCAGATGTAGAGTTTGTCTCATCAGCTATCTCAACAACATTTTGTGTAATCATATTTACATTCGCGCTGATCTCAGCAAGTGATTTTTGTGTACGCTCAGCCAGTTTTCTAACCTCATCTGCAACAACAGCAAAACCACGGCCATGTTCACCTGCACGAGCCGCTTCAATAGCAGCATTAAGTGCAAGTAGGTTTGTCTGATCTGCGATATCTGAGATAATAGCAAGCACATCTTTAATATTTTTTGCCTGCTCTGTCAAAGAAGCAACTTTGCTTACAAGCTCTTGTTGCTGCTCTGTTCCATTCTCGATAGAAGAGACAACATCACTCAACTTGACAATAAAGTTATCTAAAACATCATAAGTGCTGTCAAGATCTTCTGTGACAATAATAGTTGACTCTTCAACAATATCAAGCTTCTCACCAATTTCAGAGATAAGTTTGTTCACCTCTTGAATCTCTTTTTCCTCTTTCATACCATTTTCAGCGAGTGTCTCAACAACTTCACTCAGTTTTACACTCTCTTGCGTTGTTGTATGCGCAACATCTTGTGCATTGTAAACTGTATCTTTAAAAGCATTTATCATAGTATGGAGTGCTTTTGAGATATCTGCAATCTCATCATCACCCTCTACTACTACATTACATGAGAGATCCAACTCATTTGAGATACACTTAATCTTCTCAAGTGAGCTTTGAACACTTCTGTTAACACCACGAGAGATAAAGAAAATAATAGTAAAGATTACAATTGCAAAGAGTGTATACCCAAGAAGTGTAATTAAGGCTTTTCTCTCCTGAGCAGACTCTACTGCTGCTAGAAGTTTATCATTCTCTTGAGCCAATTTATCATCAACCTGCTTTAAGAGATTGATCTTTTTCGTTATTGTTTTAAACCATACAACACTATCTACACCAAAATGTCCCTCTAAGAACTTCTCTTTTGCAATGTTACGCATTTTATTGACTTCATCAATAACAGATGAGTTCATCGTCTCTTTATACATTGCTACTGAGTTCTCTGGCGCTATACTTAAAAAAGCATCCATATAGGCATTTTGCTCTGCAATAAGTGTTATAAACTTTGCAAACATCCCTTCAGTAAACTTATCAGCTCCAAAAGTTGCACTTAAAACCGCTCTCTCTATACCTGCACGCTCTTTTGATTTTAAAAAGTTGGTATAGGCACTTAAAGCTTTGACAAGCTCAGATGTATTTGCAAGTTTGGCTGTCAAACCTACTACATTTAAAATATCTCTGTTAATAGCTGTATAGTACTTCACCTCATCTTCTAATGAGATTGCAAAGTTATCCACCTTTTTACGAACATCATTAAGTTTTGACATCTTTGTCAAAATAGAGTGAAGATCTGTTTGAAACTCTTTTGAGAACTCCTCAACATCAAGTGTTGCTATGTAAGCCTGTAACTCTTTATACTTCTCATCTGTAAGCTTACGCTGCTTTGGCAGAATATCTCCAAATTTTGCACCATGTGAACCCAAATACCCAGCACTTGCCCCACGCTCTTTTTGTGTTTCATGTATAAGAAGGGAGAGTTTTTGAGAGAGAGTATTAAGTTGTTGTGCCTGGTTGAGCACCCTTTTTTGTTCCATCGTCTCATTTAGCGTCAATGCGATAATTACCAGTGCAAACGAAACAACGATCGCAGTAATGAGATTGAGTTTTGCCTTAATTGTCATAATTAAGCCTTTGTAACTCTAAATAGTGACACTAAACCTAAATCATCAAAGAGTTCCATCAAGTCGCTATCACCTACTTTAATAGTGATATCGATTTTATCTTTTTGTACAAGCTTTGTTAAGTACCCAATTACAGAAGATGTAATAGAGATAGAGTCTGGTATATTTATAACTATGCTGTTATGTATACCTATTAATGAATCTATAGTGCTTTTAATCTCTTGATAGTCATGTACAGTTTTAATATTACCCTTAATGTTTACAACATTGCCAGAAGTTGAAATCTCCATCTTTTATCCTTAGATTTTATTGAATTTTGTGACCTAATTTCTCTATCTTATCACATCTAAACTTAGGTTTGTAATAAAGAGAGCCACTCTTTCATCTTTTTTTCGTAACCAATCTCTTTGAGTGTTACAAATTTAAGGGGTTTATCTAAGTAGTTCTGTTTTACATAGCCACCAAAATCGTGTGGATACAAATAGCCCTCTTTTTGTTGGCGTATATTTTTTGGAATATCAAGTATCACACCCTCACGCACAGCTTTTTGTGCAGCATTTATAGCCATATATGCCGAGTTTGACTTTGGCGATGCACAGAGGTATATCACAGCTTGCGCTAAAATAATGCGGGCTTCTGGGTAGCCTATCTGCTTTACACTTGTCAGTGTGGATGTAGTAAGAGTAAGTGCTTGTGGGTTGGCATTGCCGACATCTTCACTTGCAAGTATGACCAAGCGGCGCGCTATAAACTCAGCACTCTCTCCACCATCAATAAGTCTTGCCAGATAATAGATAGCAGCATCAGCGTCACTACCGCGAATTGACTTTATAAGTGCAGAGGCGAGGTCATAATGCACGCCGGCTTCACTGCTTCCGGCTTGGAGTGCATTTGGTCGCAGCGATTGCAGCAGCTCTAATGTTATTGCTTTATCTACTTCACTGGCAAACTCAAGCAGCTTTAGCATCGCCCTTGCATCCCCACCACTCGAAGTTACAAGGTACTCTTTTGCTGCTTCATCCATACTAAGGCCAGCGTGAACAATAGCTCGCTCTAAGAGTTTAAAAAGTGCTTCATTAGGGATGGCATAGAGTTCAAAAAGCATGGAGCGTGAGCGAATAGCAGAGGTAAGTGAGAAAAACGGGTTTTCAGTAGAGGCACCGATGATTAAAACAGAGTTGTTCTCCATCACAGGCAGCAGAACTTCTTGTTGTGTTTTTGAGAGACGGTGTACCTCATCGATGAATATAAGTGGTTTTTGGAGGGCATTTTTATACTGCGAAAAGATTTTACGCAACTCTTCGATTTTGAGTGAAGTTGCATTCATCTCATAAAAGGGCATATCCATCACTGATGCGATGATGCGTGCCAACGAGGTCTTGCCAACACCGGCAGGCCCAAAGAAGAAGCTGTGCCCCAAAGAGCCCTTCTCACACAGAACTCTTAGCGGTGCACCATCAGAGACGAGATGCTCTTGGCCTATCATCTCATCAAAGGATTTTGGTCGCAGAAGATAAGTAAAGTCCATAGGCTACGCTTCGTTGCCTTGCTCTTCTTTTGCAGCTTTTTTAGCCAGCTTGGCTTGCTCTTTTGCTCTTTGCTTCTCTGTCTTTAAAAACTTATGCAGTGCAGAGTACTCTGAGCGTGTAAGATAACGCGTCTTTCCTGTTGGAAGGTTGTTTAGTTCTATCTCTGCAAAGCTCACGCGTTTTAGGTCAACCACTTCTGCCCCAAAGTGTGCAAAGAAGCGACGAAGTTCACGGTTTTTTCCCTCTGAGAGTGCAACTTTAAGCACAGAGTAGTTTGGTTGATTCTTTTGAATCTTATAACCGATGAATGGTTTAAACTCCATCGACTTGATCTTAGAGTGTGAGTGTGCACCTGCACTTGCATCTTCTAAGTACAAGCCCTTTAACATCGCCTCTTCCATATCAGGTGTTACTTCACCACGGATTTTTATCTTATAGATTCTCTCTAGGTCTGACTCCATAAGTGCTGTTGCCACATGTGAAGCATCTGTTAAAAGAAGCAGTCCTTCAGAAGCATAGTCTAAGCGTCCAACAGGGATGAAGTGACGGAAATCTCTGTGCAGTGAGTCATAGATAGTACGACGCCCTTTTGGGTCTGACTTTGTTACAAGCTCACCCTTTGGTTTGTTGTATACAATAACCGTATATTTCTCCTGTGGGCTTACCTGTTTACCGCTAATGTAGACGATATCACGCCCCTCTTCTATCTGCGTTGCAGGGTTTGTCTCTATCTCGCCGTTTACACGGACATAACCATCTTGAATCGCACGGTCAGCTTCTCTACGTGAGTAAGTTGAGTAGTGTGCTATATATTTGTTTAATCTCATGAAATCCCTTTTTCTATAAGGGTATGAATATGAAGTACCCCTTTTATATTTTTTTCTTTATCAGTTACAACTAAAAGCTGTATCTTTTTTTCTTCTATTAAAACAAGTGCATCACTTGCTAGCATCTCATCATCATCAATGCTTAACGGATTCATAGTTGCATATTTTAAGACATTGTCTTCAAGTGAAAAACCATCACTCAGCAGTGCACGACGAACATCGCCATCACTCATAAGTGCAACAAGTTTATTGTTTTTATCGACAATAAGCACATTTCCAAGTCTACCTTCACTGATGGCTACTATGGCATCTTTAACCTTGGCATCATCTCGTATTATCGGGAGATTTTCGCTCTGCATCAGGTTTTTTACCTTTACAAAGAGCTGCTTTCCAAGTGCACCGCCTGGGTGAAAAGAGGCAAAGTCTGACTTTTGAAAGTCACGTGCTCTCATCAAACAGACAGCCAAAGCATCACCAAGTGCAAGCGTGAGCGTTGTTGAGCTTGTCGGAGCGATGTTAAGCGGGCATGCCTCTTTTTCAACACGAACAGGAATGAGTACATCAGAGTATCTTCCAAGTGTCGAGTTTGCATTTTTTGTCATTCCGATAAGTGGCACATTAAAGCGTTTGATATGTGGCAAGATGGAACTAAGTTCTTCACTCTCGCCTGAGTAGCTGATGGCAAGAACAACATCTCGCTCATCTATCATCCCCAAGTCACCATGAAGTGCCTCTGTAGGGTGTAAGAAAAAGCTTGGTGTCCCTGTTGAGGCAAATGTCGCTGCCATCTTTGCACCGATAAGACCACTCTTACCAACTCCACTGACAACAAGCTTGCCCTTGCAGCTAAGAATCATCTCTACTGCTTTGTCAAACTCATCACCAATACTTTCCTTTGCGCCAAGTAGCGTCTGTGCTTCTATATCTAATGTTTCTTGTGCAATTGTTTTGTAATTCATAAACATATTATATCGTTTTTACCATCAAGAAGATATAATAGCTAAAATCAATCGTTATGAGAGGAACAACAAATGAGAGATGTTATAGGAAAATATTTAGATACTATCGATGCACTAAAACTAGAAAAGCGCATGCTCACGCACAATACACTCATCCTTGGAGAGCAGGGTTCAGGAAAGACAAACCTTGCATGTAAAATCAGAAACTATGCTATAGACAATGAAGTACCGACACTTTATATGGACTTTGCAAACTCACACGAAGATGAAGTAGAACTTCGCTACAAAGACAAGCACTTTAACTATATTCAGTTTGAAGAGAGTGAAGCCTTTGATGAAGCATTTGCCAAACTTGTAGCTGAGAAAAAACATATCTATATGGCAGTTGATCCAAAATTTTTCGCAAAAAGAAGAGATGAGAGAAGTAAACTCTCACAAATCATCTCAAAACAAGAGCTGCTTGACAACTACTACTACTTTTTCCATGATATTGAAAACCTTAACGGTTTTTATACGCAGTTTGAAGACTTTTTACTCTATATGCTCTCATTTGCCAACCTACAAAAATATGGTTTTACATTCCTTGCACAACCACATGAGACTTTTGAGAACCCACACCTCAAACTACTCTTCTCATTCTTGTTTTTAGGAAAGTGTTCAAATGCTAACTACTACAACACAGCAATACTCAAAACACTCAAGAAAAACAAGTTTCTTTACCAGTACCGTACAGCGTATCCTACACTTCTTTTTAATGAGATTGTAAGCTCTATGGTTCAGATAGATGAGTACGTTCCAGAGCTGTAACGATGCAAAAGCTTTATGATGAAGTAGGCTCACTCGATAGACGCTGTTATGAGGAACTCTTTCTTACAGAAGATATTTTGATGGAGCATGCAGCCGAGGGAATGGCTGCCTTCATCCGCAGTAAGTTTACAAAGGGGAGTCGTATCTGTGTTGTTGTTGGCAGCGGCAACAACGGAGCTGACGGCATCGCCCTTGCAAGACTGCTTCACGGTGACTATGCAGTCACACTGCTACACGCAAAAGAGCCAAAGTCTGCGATGGCACAGCTACAAAAAAAGCGTGCCGATGCACTTGGTATACCTACTACACAAGAAGTTCCAAACGACGCAGATATTATTATTGAAGCTATTGTCGGTACAGGCTTTAGCGGCACTTTAAACGAAACGCTCACGCAACTCATAGCTGCAATGAACGCTTTAGATGCTTACAAAATAGCCTGTGATACACCAACTCCCGGCTTTTTTGCCCAAACGACACTCACTATGGGCGCTTTAAAAAAGTCACTCTTTCTTGATGCAAATAAAGATGCTGTTGGAGAAATAAAAGTTCTTGACCTTGGTATCTCACGCAAGCTTTATGAGGCAAAAGAGGCAGCGTGGCATCTGCTTGAGATTGATGATATAAAACTCCCACACCGCAAGCGTGAGGACTCGCACAAAGGCAGCTATGGTCACACCGCTGTCATTGCAGGTGAAAAGCTGGGTGCTGCGGTGCTATGTGCAAGTGCAGCGCTTCGTTTTGGTAGTGGGCTTGTCTCTTTGGTCGGTTTTGAGAATGAGCAGACCCTGCACATCCCTCATGCGCTCATGTATGCTCACGCACTCCCAAAAAACACAACAGCTATTGCAGTTGGAATGGGACTTGGCAATGAGTTTAGCGAAGATGAGCTCTTTGACTTTTTAGATAATGAGCTCCCACTGCTTATAGATGCAGACCTTTTCCACTCTCAAACGATTTGCTCTCTTTTAGAGCGTAAAAATATCCTGCTCACACCGCATCCACTTGAGTTTGTCTCACTCTTACGCCTTACAGGTCTAGCAGATATCACAGTTGAGGAGTTGCAAGCGAAGCGATTTGATTATGTAGAGCGTTTTTGCAAGGCCTACCCTCACGCAACCCTGCTTTTAAAGGGGGCAAATGTACTGATAGGTCAAGGTGATGTCTACTTTGTCAATCCACATGGCAGCAACAAGCTGGCAAAGGGTGGCAGTGGCGATGTTTTAGCTGGGCTTGTTGTTGCTTTGCTTGCGCAAGGATACACTGCGCTTGAAGCGGCTCTCAATGGCTCTTTAGCACATACGCTTTTGGCAAAGAACTATAAAGGTGCTGATTTTTCTCTTACACCGGATGATTTAATAGAGGGAATTGGAAAGTTATAAGAAAGCTTATGTTATAAATCTGAAAATTTATATTATTGTTGCAAAGAACGCTTATTGTGAGTAGTGAAAATTGAGGACAAATCCTCCCCTTGATCACGAGCCTCCATTTTCACTACTCACAAACGCTCAAACAATAACAACTTTTTCAGATATAAGATATTTGATGAAAAAAGGAAAACGAAACTATGGATAACAAACTAAAAATCGGAAAATATGAACTTGGCTCACGCCTTATCGTTGGAAGCGGTAAATATGACTCTTTTGAGATGACA
>Ga0256843_1000403_pt1 | contig 36976 bp, 31 predicted proteins | sample AlvinellametaG_FD_191572 | JGI IMG/M metagenome (GOLD analysis project Ga0256843, IMG submission 191572) | Pompeii worm associated microbial communities from hydrothermal vent at the East Pacific Rise, Pacific Ocean - Alvinella | ecosystem: Host-associated > Annelida > Integument > Unclassified ...
TACATCTTTAGTAGAACTAGTAATCAAAGATGTATTAGAGATTAATCCAAATGCTACTATGGTTATTAAATCAACTGTACCTGTTGGTTATACTAAAGATATAAATAAAAAATTTAATACTAATAATATTATATTCTCTCCTGAATTTTTACGTGAAGGTAAAGCTTTACATGATAACCTATACCCAAGTAGAATAATAGTAGGTGAAAAATCAAAACGTGCAGAAATTTTTGCAAATTTATTAGCACAAGGTGCTATAAAAAAAGATATAGATATCTTACTTACTGATTCAACTGAAGCTGAAGCTGTAAAACTGTTTTCAAATACTTACCTTGCTATGAGAGTTGCATTTTTTAATGAACTAGACTCTTATGCTCAATCTCATAACCTTGATAGTGAACAAATTATTAGAGGTGTTGGACTAGATCCTAGAATTGGAACTCACTATAATAACCCAAGTTTCGGATATGGTGGATACTGTTTACCTAAAGATACAAAACAATTAAGAGCTAACTATGAAAATGTACCTTCAAATATAATTGGTGCAATAGTAGATAGTAATACTACTAGAAAAGATTTTATTGCTGATTCTATTATTGCAAAAAATCCTAAGGTTGTAGGTATATATAGACTAGTTATGAAATCAGGATCAGATAACTTTAGAGCATCTGCTATTCAAGGTATAATGAAAAGAATAAAAGCAAAAGGTATTGAAGTAATAATATATGAACCAGTAATGAAAGAAGATAACTTCTATAACTCAAAAGTTGTAAATGATTTTGATAAGTTTAAAGAGATCTCAGATGTAATAGTAGCAAATAGATTAGAAGATAGTATAAATGATGTAAAAGATAAAGTATATACTAGAGATATATTTAATAGTGATAGTTAGAAAGGAAGCATAATGAAAGGTATAATTTTAGCAGGAGGGAGTGGTACAAGGCTTTATCCAGTTACACAAAGTATTAGTAAACAGTTATTACCTATATATGATAAACCGATGATTTATTATCCATTATCAGTTTTAATGTTAGCAGGGATAAAAGAAATACTTATTATTTCAACACCTCATGATACACATAAATTTGAAGAGCTTTTAGGTGATGGTAGTAATTGGGGTATAAAATTAGAATATAAGATACAACCATCGCCAGATGGATTAGCTCAAGCTTTTATCCTTGGTGAAAAATTTATTGGGGATGATAATGTAGCTTTAGTATTAGGTGATAATATTTTTTATGGACATGGATTTACTCCTTTACTTAAAAATGCCTCTTCCTTAAAAGATGGTGCAGTAGTATTTGGTTATCAAGTAAAAGATCCTGAACGGTTTGGTGTAGTTGCATTCGATGAAAATAAAAAAGCAATTAGTATAGAAGAAAAACCACAAAAACCAAAATCAAATTTTGCCGTTACAGGATTATATTTTTATGATAATGATGTGATAAAGATAGCTAAAAATGTAAAACCATCTCATCGAGGAGAGTTAGAGATAACCTCCATAAATGAAGAGTATCTAAAAAAAGATAAATTAAAAGTAGAACTGCTTGGTCGTGGATTTGCGTGGCTTGATACAGGTACTCATGATAGTTTACTTGAAGCTGGACAATTTGTACAAACAATAGAACACCGACAAGGGTATAAAATAGCTTGTTTAGAAGAGATAGCCTATAATAATTATTGGATAAATAAAGAAAAAGTTTTAGAGATAGCTAAACCATTATCTAAAAATAACTATGGTCAATATTTAATAGAGTTGGTAAAAGATGATTAATCAAAATAAAAGTATATTAGTAACAGGATGTGCAGGATTTATAGGAAGTAATTTTGTACCATATTTTTTAGATAAATATGAGAACTATAATATTGTAAATTTAGATCTTCTTACCTATGCAGGTGATTTAGAAAACATAAAAGAGTGTGAGTCTAACCCAAGATATAAATTTATAAAAGGTGATATTTGTAATAGAGATTTAGTAGAGTTTATATTTTCTGAATATGATGTAAGAGGTGTTATTCACTTTGCAGCAGAATCACATGTAGATAATAGTATCACAAATCCTGGAATTTTTATAGAAACAAATGTAAATGGTACATATACACTACTTGATGTTGCATATAAATATTGGATGGATAAACCAAACATATATAAAAAAGGTTATAAAAACTGTAGATTTCATCATATTTCAACAGATGAAGTTTATGGTACACTTAATGAAACTGATTTGTTTACTGAAGAAACGCCATATGCTCCAAACTCTCCATATAGTGCATCAAAAGCTTCTAGTGATATGATAGTAAGATCTTATCAAGAAACATATGGTTTAAATACTGTTATAACAAACTGTTCTAATAACTATGGACCAAAACAACATGATGAAAAACTTATACCTACTATTATAAGAAAAGCACTAGCAGGTGAATTTATACCAATCTATGGTGATGGTAAAAATATAAGAGATTGGTTGTATGTATTAGATCATTGTAAAGGGATAGATTTGGTTTATCATACAGGTAAAGAATCTAATGTATATAATATAGGTGGAAGAAATGAAAGAACAAATCTTCAAATAGTTGATGCTATATGTAGTATTCTTGATACTAAAGTACCTAAAGATATTTCTTATAAAGAATTAATTACTTTTGTAGAAGATAGAGCAGGACATGATAGAAGATATGCAATAGATGCTACTAAGATTGAGAATGAACTTGGCTGGAAAGCTGATGAGGATTTTGATAGTGGTATAGTAAAAACTATTGAATGGTACCTTAAAGAATATAAGATAGTTGATACATTATGACTAATTTAGTTTTATGCGGTGGTTCAGGCACTCGACTATGGCCAATTAGCCGTACTCTTATGCCAAAACAATTTGTAAAATTGTTTAATGACAAGTCACTTTTTCAATTGACAGTTAAAAGAAATAGTAAAGTATGTGATAGTCAATTTATAGTATCAAATAGTGAACAATATTTTTTAGCTTTAGATCAACTTGAGGAGATGAGAAATAAGGATACTAATGCATCTTTTGATTCATCAAGTTTAAATAAAATTAATGCTCAATATTTATTGGAACCAATAGGTAGAAATACAGCTCCAGCTATTGCATTAGCTTGTATGGCATTGCCTAAAGATGAACTAGTACTTGTAACCCCATCAGATCATCTAATAAAAAATGAATGTGAATATAAAAAAGTATTAGATAAAGCTAAAGAATTAGCTGAAGAAGATAATCTTGTAACATTTGGAATAACTCCTACATTTGCTGAAACTGGATTTGGGTATATAGAATCTGTAAAGGATAGTTATGATGTAAAAGCATTTCATGAAAAACCAGATGCTCAAACTGCTCAAGAGTATATAGATGCAGGTAATTATTATTGGAATAGTGGTATGTTTATGTTTAAAGCTGGAATATTTTTAGAAGAACTTAAATTTTATTCACCAGAGATTTATGAAGCATCAATAGTTGCTTATAATAACAGTAAAAAAAATAGTGTAATAAGAATAACTCATGATGATATGGCTAATATACCAGAAGATAGTATTGATTTTGCAGTGATGGAAAAATCAACAAAAGTAAAAGTAATACCATCTAATATATCTTGGTCAGATGTAGGAAGTTTTGATGCTCTATATGATGAGCTGTCAAAAGATATTAATGGTAATACAAATAACGATAATCACATATCAATAGATAGTAAAAATAATCTTATTTATGGATTGGATAGAATGATTACTACTATAGATATAGAAGACTTAATCATTATAGATACTGGTGACGCACTTTTGGTATCAAAAAAGGGCAGTAGTCAAAAAGTTAAGCAGGCCGTTAATCTAGTAAAAAAGAATACAAATTTACATAATATCCATTTAAAAGCAGTTCGTCCATGGGGGAGCTATACTGTTCTTGAAGATCAAAATGGGTTTAAAATAAAAAAGATAATTGTAAAACCAGGGAAGAGATTATCATTACAAAAGCATTTTCACAGAAGTGAACATTGGATAGTCGTAAGTGGTACAGCAACGGTTACAAATGATACAAAAACATTTATTGTAAGACAAAATGAGTCTACATATATTAAAATGGGAGATGTACATAGATTGGAAAATCAAGGTAAAATAGATTTAATTGTTGTTGAAGTACAAGTAGGTGAATATACAGGTGAAGATGATATAGTTCGCCTAGAAGATGATTTTAATAGAAAAGGAAATATATAAAATGTCAAACAAGAAAGTAGCATTAATTACAGGTATTACAGGGCAAGATGGAAGCTATCTTGCAGAATTTTTACTAAAAAAAGGGTATATTGTACATGGTATGAAAAGAAGATCAAGTCTGTTTAATACGGATAGGATAGATCATCTCTATCAAGATCCACATGTAGAAAATAGAAATCTAATTTTACATTATGGTGATATGACTGATTCTATGAATATTACTAAAATTATTCAAGAGGTACAACCTGATGAGATATATAATCTTGCTGCTATGAGTCATGTAGCAGTATCTTTTGAGACTCCTGAATATGTATCAAATGCAGATGGTACAGGAACTTTAAGAATCTTAGAAGCTGTTAGACTTTTAGGATTATCTCAAAAAACTAAAATATATCAAGCTAGTACATCTGAACTATATGGAAAAGTTCAAGAGACACCTCAAAGTGAAACTACACCTTTTTATCCAAGATCTCCTTATGCAGTAGCTAAGATGTATGCATATTGGATAACTGTAAACTATAGAGAAGCTTATGATATGTTTGCTTGTAATGGAATACTTTTCAATCATGAATCTCCTGTAAGAGGTGAAACATTTGTTACTAGAAAGATTACAAGAGCTGAATCTAAAATAGCTTTAGGACTACAAGATAAATTATATTTAGGTAATCTTGATGCAAAAAGAGATTGGGGTCATGCTAAAGATTATGTAAAAATGATGTGGATGATTTTACAATCAGATAAACCAGAAGATTGGGTAATAGCTACTGGTCAAACTACAAAGGTAAGAGACTTTGTAAAGATGGCATTTTCTTATTGTGGTATAAATTTAAGATTTGAAGGTGTTGGAGTAGATGAAGTAGGTATTATAGATTCTATAGATGAAAGTAGAGTAAAAGAGTTAGAACTTAACACTACATACTTAGCACCAAATACTACTGTAGTGGCAGTAGATCCAAAATACTTTAGACCAACTGAAGTGGATTTACTTTTAGGAGATCCTACTAAAGCAGAAACAAAACTTGGTTGGAAAAGAGAATATAAATTAGAAGAGCTAGTAAACGATATGATGGAATCAGATCTAAAACTTATGACTAAAGATGTTTACCTTCAAGATGGTGGATATAAAACTATGAGTTATTTTGAGTAGAGGTATATAAAATGAATTTCAATAAAAAATTAAATATACAAAATAAAGAGATATCATCAACTACACCAACTTTTGTAATAGCAGAAGCTGGTGTAAATCATGGTGGAGATATGAATGTAGCAAAACAATTAATTGATTTAGCTAGTAATGCAGGTGCAGATGCCGTAAAGTTTCAGACTTTTAGAGCAGAACACCTTATCTTAGAGAATGTAGAAAAAGCACCATATCAACAAAAAACTACTGAAGTTACAGAAAGTCAAATGGATATGCTTAAAAAGCTAGAAGTTACAAGAGAACAAAATTTAGAGCTTAAAAAGTATTGTAAAGAGAAAAACATTATATTTTTAACTACTCCTTTCGATGAAAGTAGTTTAGATGAGATAGATGAGTTAGATTTACCTGCTTATAAGATAGCCTCAACTGATACTACAAATTTACCATTTTTAGAAAAAGTAGCGAAAAAAGGTAAGCCTATATTTTTATCTACTGGTATGACATATCTTTCAGAAGTACAAATGGCACTTGAGACGATATATAAATATAACAAAGATGTTGTTTTACTACAATGTACAGCAAATTATCCAATTAGAGATGATGAAGCAAATTTAGAGGTGATAAATACATTTAAAAATCATTTTGATGTATTAGTAGGGTATAGTGATCATACAGTAGGAACTGGAGCAGCTGCATTTGCAATTCCTATGGGAGCAAAAGTAGTAGAAAAACATTTTACACTTGATAAAACACTTGAAGGTCCAGATCATAGAGCATCACTTAGTCCAGATGAATTAGTCAAATTTGTAAAGATTGTACGAAAAGTAGATGATTTTATGGGCAGTGGTATAAAAAAACCAAATTTAAGTGAGACTAAGACAAGATCAAGTTTGCAAAAATGTTTGGTTGCAAATTGTGATATAAATGAGGGTGAACTTTTTACAGAAAATAATATCGTAGGGAAACGAACAGGTGGTATTGGTATATCTCCTATTTATTATAAAGATATTATAGGAAAACTAGCTAATAAAAATTATAAAAAAGATGAAATAATTATTTTATGAAAACAATAGCAATTATAGGAGCAGGTAGTCATACCCGTTCTTCTATTAATATATTAACTAGTCATTATAATAAGTGTAATTTTAAAATATATGATGATTCTTTTAATGTGAACGATGATGAGTATATACACAATATAAAAGTATTTGGTATGGTAAAGGATATAGAAAACAATGCTAATATTTTTTTATCAGTTGGTAATAACAAGCAACGAAAAAAATACTTTAATGAATTTAAAAATAATATAATTGAAGAAAATTTATTTCATGAGATATCTTTTTGTGAAAATAATATTAAATTAGGGATTTCAAATCAAATATATGCAAATGCATATATAAATTCTTATGTAAATATAGGTGATAATAATATCATTAATACTTCTTCAATATTAGAACATGAAGTAACAATCGGTAGTCATAACCATGTATCTGTTGGAGCTAAATTATGTGGTCGTGTTCTAATTGGAGATAATTGTATGATAGGTGCTAACTCAGTAGTTATAGACAAAGTTCGTATTTGCGATAATGTAATAATAGGTGCTGGTTCTGTTGTGATAAAAGATATTATAGAAAGTGGTGTTTATGTTGGAAATCCAATAAGGAAAATAAAATGATATATATTTCTAGCTCATGTGTAAAACATAATAAAATAAACGATTCCATTCAAAACTTAGTAGATAATGGATTTATAAATATTGAACTATCTGGTGGTACAGAGTATTATGATGGATTTGAAGATGATCTATTGAGATTACAAAATAAATATAATTTAAACTATATTTGTCATAATTATTTCCCCCCACCAAAAGAGCATTTTGTGTTAAATCTTGCTTCTTTGGATGATAAAATATACAATGATACATTAGAACATCTAAAAAGCTCTATTATTTTATCAAGTAAATTAGGAGCTAAGAAATTTGCATTTCATGCCGGATTTTTTATAGATATAAAAGTAAGTGAAATTGGTAAAAAGATCACAAAAGAAAATTTATATGATAAAGATAAAGCAATACAAAGATTTTGTGACGGATATGCTATCTTAAAAAAACTAGCTGATAGTTTAGATATAAAGCTTTATATAGAAAACAATGTATTTTCAAAAACAAATTATGAAACATATAGTGGTGAAAACTTTTTTATGCTTACAAATAGTAAAGAATATGAAGAGTTGAAAAAACAAATTGACTTTAATATTTTACTTGATGTAGCCCATTTAAAAGTTAGTTCAAATATATTTAACTTAAATTTTGAGAAAGAACTGAAGTACCTAATAAATGAAACTTATTATGTACATATAAGTGATAATGATGCGTTGCATGATATAAATAATAAATTAGAAAAAAATTCAAGTTTAGTAAAATTGCTAAAACAGCAAAATTTAAAAGATAAAGATTTTACATTGGAAATTTATGATGATTTAGGTAGTATAAAAGAAACATATAGAATCTTAGAGGGTGTTATAAATGATAGATAAATTATTATGTAATAAGACAGATACATTATTAAAAGTATTGAAAATAATTGATACAAATGCTATGGGGATGGTATTTGTAGTTAATAAAAATAACCAATTATGTGGAACAGTTACAGATGGTGATATAAGACGAGCATTGTTAAATGATATAAAGCTAGATGCTAAAGTAAAAGATATTTTATCTGATAATTTTGTTTATGGAAATATAGATGATGATTACGATAGTTTGATAAAAAAAATATCTCATAAAATAAAAATTATTCCATTGGTAAATCAAAATCATGAAGTAGTTGATTATTTTGAATATAAACAAGATACATATTTTCCTGTTGCAATTCCTAATCTAAATGGAAATGAGTTTAAATATTTAACAGATGCATTTTTAAGTACATGGATATCTAGTCAAGGTGAGTATATAAATAGATTTGAAGAAAATTTTGCTTCATATTGTGATACAAAATATGGAGTAGCTGTATCAAATGGTACAGTTGCTCTTCATCTTGCTTTAGTAACTTTAGGAATTGGAAAAGATGATGAAGTAATAGTACCAGATCTTACTTTTGCTGCAACTATAAACACAGTTCTTCATGCAAATGCAACTCCTGTGATAGTAGATGTGGAAGAAAATAGCTGGTGTATAGACCCAAAAGAGATAGAAAAAGCAATCACTCCTAAAACAAAAGCAATCATACCTGTACATATTTATGGTCAGTCATGTGATATGGAAGCTATTATGAAAATAGCAAAAAAATATAACTTAAAAGTTATAGAAGATTGTGCAGAAGCTCATGGTGCTATGCAAAATGGAAAAAAAGTTGGTAGTTTTGGAGATATAGGTTGCTTTAGTTTCTATGGAAATAAGGTGATAACTACTGGTGAAGGTGGTATGTGTATCACTAATAGTTTAGAACTAGATGAAAAGATGAGAGTTTTACGAGATCATGGTATGAGTAAGACTAAAAGATATTGGCATGATGTAGTTGGATATAACTATAGAATGACAAATATTCAAGCAGCTATTGGTCTTGCACAACTTGAAAGAATAGAAGATATACATACAAATAGAAGAAAATATGAAGATAATTATAAAAATATTTTAGATAGTCAAAATTTTATTTTTCAAAATGATATAGAAAATAGAAGACGAATAACATGGCTTGTAAGTATATTGATAAATAGTGATATAAATAGAGATGAATTTATAGAGAAATTAAAGTCAAAAGGTATAGATGCTAGACCATTTTTTTATCCACTGAGTGATATGGAAATATATAAAGAGTATTGTAAAGAGTTTACAGAAGTTACACATAAATTATCAAAAAATGGTTTTAATCTTCCTACTTATGAGAGTTTGAAGAGTATTGATAAGATTGAAAAGATTTTTAAAGAAGATGTAGATGTATAATAATAAAACTTTTTTGGCTATTATTCCTGCTCGTGGTGGTAGTAAAAGATTACCTAAAAAAAATGTTTTGAAACTTAGCAATAAGCCACTGATTGCTTGGAGTATTGAAGCTGGACTACAAAGTAAATATATAGATGAAGTTATGGTTACTACAGATGATAAAGAGATTTCTAGTGTATCTGTACAATATGGTGCTAATATACCATTTATTAGACCTGAATATTTATCTAATGATACTGCATTAAGACAAGATGTTATAAAGCATACTATTGAGTATTATAAAAATAATTTACAAAAAGAGTATGATTATATTATATTCTTACAACCAACTTCCCCTCTTAGAGATAGTATTGATATAGATAAAGCTATAGAGTATATGTTTACCAAAAATGCTGATGCAGTAGTGTCTGTATGTGAAGTGGAACATCCTGTCCATTGGAGTGGAACATTACCACAAGATAAAGCAATGAGTAAATTTTTAAGTGATGTAGCAATAAAATCAAGAAGTCAGGATTTAGAAAAATATTATAGATTAAATGGTGCTATTTATATATGTGATACTAAAAAATTTTTAGATAATGGATGTATTTTCTTAAAAGAAAATATATATGCTTTTGAGATGGATCAAAAGAAGTCAGTAGATATAGATACAATTGATGATTTTGAGTATGCAGAGTTTTTAATGGATAAAAGTTTAATATTAAAACAAAAAATTACAGAAGAGATTTTTCAAAGCTATACAAGGCAAGGTTTTGGCAGATTGTTAAAATCTGAGATAGACTTAAAAATGTTTGATTTTTCTTTAAAAATGATATTTTTAGAAACTAAGCCAGAGTATTTTATAGATAATGAATTAAACTATTTTATTATAAATAAACAAGATCTATATGAGTTATCAAAACTGCTAAAAATAACAGAGAGTAAAATAGTAGGATATATTGAACAAATAGGACTATTAAAAGGTTTACTTGATGATAAAATGGGATTAAAAAGTTTTAAACAATTGTTACTGATACAAAAGCAAGATAAAAATTATATTGAAAAAGGATACTTGACAGTTCAAATTTCAAACAAACTTGTAAAACAATTTATAGAAGCAAAAATAACTTCTCTTGGTTATCAAGTAGAGTATGGAAATAATAAAGAGTTGATTATAGTTAATTTATCAGTTTTATTACAAATATTTGATGTAAATAATGATAATTTTAAAACTTGGATAATAAAACAAAAAGAATTTTTAAATGATACTAATTTACAAGATGAATTCAATAAAAAAGATTTTGATATTAAAGAAATTGGAATTGAAACATCAAAAACTATTTTGTCAAAATTAGTTAGGAAAAGTAGTGATGTGTTGGTGGATAGTTTTGTAAAATTCATTGAAGAGTTTAATAATGAATAATATGAGTAAATTAATTATATTGATACGAAATAATGCTAACTAAATCAAAACAATTATTAACAAGTAAATTATTTAAAAATACATCATTATACTTTACAATAACTTTTATAGGTAAAATTATACCATTTGCATTGGTGCCATTTATGACAAAATACTTAGCTCCAGATCAATATGGTATAGCAGCTACTTATCAGATGTATATAGTATTGTTTTTATTAATTATTGGATTTGAATTAAATCGATATCTAGATGTATATTATTTTAAAGTTTCATCAGAAGAGTTTCAGAAGTATCTATCTACTATATTTAGTATAGTATTATTAATAGGGATAGTAGTACAGTTTATTAATCTTATATTAATGCAATTTATTGATATAGAAGGTATAGATACAATGTGGATGTTATTTATACCTATATTTGTACTCTTTAAATTTTTAAGTGTTATTAACAGTAGCTTATTAAGAAATGAGGAGAATCCCATATTATATGGGAAGTATACAGTATCTGAAACATTGATATATACATTACTCTCTTTATTGTTAGCTTGGATGTATCATGAATGGACATCAAGAGCATCTGGACTTATTACTTCTATGGTAATTTTAGGAATATTTAGCTATTATAGACTTAAAAATAGATATAATCTAAGAGTTTATATAGATAAAACTATAGTAAAAAAAGCTTTCATATATTCTACTCCTTTTGTGTTTGGATTAAATTTAGCTAATATTATATTTGCAAATAGTGATAAGATAATATTAAAATATTTTTATGATTATAGTGTTGTAGGGGTATTTGCCGTGGCACTAGTATTTTCAGCTATAGTTGGATTTGTTACAGATTCTTTTATGAAAGCTTGGGTACCAGTATTTTATAGAAAGCTACAAAATAATGATAAGGATGTAGATAGATACTCTTTTTATATTTTTATAGGATTGGGAATAGTATCTGCTGTTACTATTGTGGTATTGACATATATTATGCCATATATGATAGATGAAAAATATCATAATGCTATAGATATTATGCCGTATATTGCAGTAGGTTATATCCTAAGAGTTGGTGAACAGTTATTATTGTATTATATAAATTTTTATGAAAAAACAAATGTTTTGTATGGTGTAGTTATTTTAACTATACTATCAAGTATAATATGTGCTTACTTTCTAGTAAAAAGTTTCGGTGTAATAGGTATGGCAATATCAATAAATTTATTTTTTATATTTAAAATTATTTATTATTTTGGCATTGTAAAAAAAATTAGGAGAGAACAATAATGGCTTGTATATTAAAAATACCATCTAAAAAACAAAAAGGAATAGTTACATTTACATCACAAGAACTTTTAAGATTTATTAATAAAGATAAAAGTATCCAAGAACAAATATCTAAGATAAAAGACCGATGGGTAGTAGGTATACATCACAATTGGCATAATTTTAAATTTAGACACAATCCATTATTTGATTTTGATATGGCAGGTGATACAGATCTTATAGAGGTAAATAATAGGTCATTTTTGCATATACCTATAGAGTGTACACATTTTTCACCAGAGTTTTTTCACTTTTCACAAAATGATAAGATGTGGGATATACTATATGTGGGAAGAGCTATAAATTTTAAAAAAATACCTGAGTTCCTAAATATAATAAGAAAGTTATATGATAATGGTAAGATGTATAGAGTTTTATTTATCTCACCAATTTCTAAAGATTGTAGAAAAAATCCTGATTTACATGGTAATTTTTGTAAAATACAAGATATGTATCTAAAAATGTTTAATGCTAAAGAACGAAAACTTTTTAATCTTATAACTATAGACTATGATTATCCATTTCCTTTTGATATAGAGACACTATCCCATTTTTACAAATCATCACGAATCTTTGTATTTACATCTGATGATGAAAGACGACCACGAACAGTATCTTATGCTATGGCTTCTGGCATGCCTACAGTTCTTATGGAATCTGTTGCCTCACTTTTACCAAAATCTAAACAACAAAAGCCATTGGTATATTTAGCAAATAGTTTTGAAGAGTATCCAACTCTTATAGAAGAAGCTATATCATATGCTACAACAGACGAATATAGTAAAGAAAGTATGATAGATGGTATCAATGAGTTTGATACTACTTATAATCTTAATAGACTAAATGATATTTTCCTAAAAGAGTTTGATATAGATTTATTTGAAGAAGACAATAAATATAATGCATTGTATGAATTAGATATAAGACTTGCAAGACACTATGGTTTTGGGGAAAATAGTAACTCTATAGGATGGAGTTTGCAGTCATTTTTAAACTACTTAAAAAATAGAAATTTTGAGGATATGCAAGATGATTTGACTCATGATGACTTAGAAAGATATATTTCAGATTTTAGTCAATATGGTAAAAAAGAATTAGAATCATTAGATAAAACAACTTTTAAAGAGAAGGTTAAAAAATTTATATTCCCTTATTATAGTAAGTCATCTTTTCTAAAAAATCTTTATCAAAAATATATTAATAAAATTTAATTTATGAGAGTATTGTTTTATGTTATTTAATAGTTATGAATTTATTTTTATATTTTTACCTACAACATTTTTTATATATTTTTATTTAAATAATAAAAGGTTAATATTAGCATCAAAAGGTTTTTTAGTATTTTCATCTTTAGTTTTTTACAGTTGGTGGAATATTGTATATTTACCTTTGATTCTTGGTAGTATGTTGTTTAATTATATAGTTGGTAATACTTTAAATAATAGCCACATAAATAAAAAAAAACTATTAACTTTTGGTATAATATCAAATATCTTGCTTTTAGTATATTTTAAATATAGTGATTTTTTTATCCAAAATATTAATCTTTTAGCATCTTCACATATACCAACTTTAGATTTAGCATTACCGTTGGCAATATCTTTTTTTACTTTTCAACAAATATCATACTTAGTTGATAGTTATAAAAAAGAAACAAAAGAGTATGATTTTTTAAATTATGCTTTATTTGTAACATTTTTTCCACAACTAATAGCAGGACCAATTGTTCATCATAAAGAGATGATGCCTCAATTTGAAAAAACTAAAAATAAGGTGAAAAATTATAAAAATATTTCTATGGGCCTTTTTATATTTTCTATAGGATTATTTAAAAAAGTAGTTATTGCAGATTCATTTGCAATATGGGCAACAAATGGATTTGATATATCAACTTCACTTACCTTTTTTGAGGCATGGGCTACAAGTTTAAGTTATACATTTCAGTTATATTTTGATTTTAGTGGATATACAGATATGGCAATAGGTATTGCATTATTATTCAATATCAAACTACCTATAAACTTTAATAGCCCATATAAAGCTATTTCTATACAGGATTTTTGGAGAAGATGGCATATTACATTAAGTAGATTTTTAAAAGATTATATCTATATCCCACTTGGTGGGAATAGAAAAGGAGAATTTAGAACATACACTAATCTTATGGTTACTTTTATAATTGGTGGATTATGGCATGGAGCTGGTTGGACTTTTATATTTTGGGGATTTTTACATGGCTTGGCATTAGTCATTCATAGAATATGGAAAAAATTAAATATTAAACTAAATACTATCTTAGCCTGGTTTATAACTTTTAACTTTTTAAATATATCTTGGATATTTTTTAGAGCAAAAGAGTGGGATGATGCTTTGAAAGTTTTATATGGTATGATAAACTTTAATAGTATTAATTTTACAAATATTAATTCTTTGCATTTAAACATATCATATCTTATAAATTATATCAGAAGTGATGATATTGTCTATCTTTATTTATTTATTGTTTTTATTTTAATTTTTCTAAAAAATTCTTATGAAATAATTAATAAGAAACAAAATATTATTAATATTGTTTTTTATAGTATTTTATTTATTATTAGTATACTGTCTTTAAATAAGGCATCAGAATTTTTATATTTTAATTTTTAGGTATGTATATGTATAAAAAAAGTATAATCATTTGGTTTATTGTTAGTTTATTTGGAATTACTACTGTAGGATTGTTTAATTTTACTATTGATCCTTATGAACAATATAGAAAGATGACAATAGTACCACAAAAATATAGTAGGGGTAGATATATCATGCCTGGTATGTTAAAAAATTATGATTACAATAGTTTAATCGTTGGAAGTTCTATGACACAAAATTTTAATATATCTGATGTAGCAAAAATTTTAAAATTTGACAATCCAATTAAGTTAACAGTTGGTGGGGCAGGACATTATGAATTGAAAAATCTAATGGATATAGCATTTAGTCATCATAATATTAATCAAGTATTATATTGTATAGAAACAGGTGGATTTGCTGGTGATGTAGATGATGAATTTGGTGGTGAAAATAGTACACCATTTTATCTTTATGATGATAACTATTTGAATGATTATAAATATTTATTGAATTTAGATAATTTTATTTATAGTATGGGAATAACTCTCATGCCTTATTTATCAAAATCATATTTAAATAATCCTCAACTACAATATGATACAATGTTTCAATGGCAACAAGATCATGAAAATGATTTTAATCCTAAAAATGTTATTAAAGATTTTCATAAAGCATTAGAAAATAAGGAAGTTGGCTACAAGGTTGCTAGAGAAAATAGTTTTAATAAATTAAAAAGAAATTTTAATATTAATTTTTTATCAAGAATAAAGAAATATCCAAATACTAAATTTATTTTATTTTATCCACCAAGACCCATTGTAAGATATATTACTATGAAAGAATTTGACTATTTAGATGATGCATTAAAGTTTAAAAAATATTTATTTAAAACTTTAAGAGACTTTGATAATGTTGAAATATATGATTTTAATATTGATAAAGATTTAACATATAATATAACTTTATATAGGGATACATCACATTATCATAAGAAAATAAATAAAATTATTTTACAAATGATAAAAAATAATAAATATAGAGTTACGGATAAAAATATTAATAAATATATAGATATGGAAAGAAATCAAGTTAATAAATTTAATGAAGAAAAATATATAAAAGGGCAACTATGATAGTGTTTAACATTCCACCTATAATTGGTACAGAGATAAAATATATAGATGAATCTATTAAAAATAAAAAGTTATGTGGAGATGGTACTTTTACATATAAGTGTCATCAATGGTTTGAAGAAAAGTTAAATTGTAAAAAAACACTTCTTACTACATCTTGTACACATGCTTTAGAGATGGCTGCAATTTTATTAGATATAAAAGAAGGTGATGAAGTGATAATGCCATCTTATACTTTTGTATCTACTGCTAATGCATTTGTATTACGAGGTGCAAAGATAGTATTTGTGGATATAAGAAAAGATACGATGAATATAGATGAAACCAAAATAGAACAAGCAATTACAAATAAAACAAAAGTAATAGTACCTGTACACTATGCAGGAGTAGCATGTGAGATGGATACTATTATGGACATAGCTTCAAAATATGACTTATTTGTAGTAGAAGATGCCGCACAAGGTATGATGAGTAGTTACAAAGGTAAAGCTCTTGGTACTATTGGGCATATGGGGACATTTAGTTTTCATGAAACAAAAAACTATACAAGTGGTGGAGAAGGTGGACTTTTAATAATAAATGATGAACGATTTATAAATCGTGCTGAAATAATTAGAGAAAAAGGTACAAATAGAAGTGCTTTTTTACAAGGGATGGTAGATAAATACTCTTGGGTAGATATGGGAAGTAGTTATTTACCAAGTGAACTAAATGCTGCATATTTATATGCTCAATTAGAAAGTGCAGATGAAATTAATCATAATAGACTATCATCATGGCAAGTATACTATGATAGACTTAAAGAATTAGAAGCTAAAGGTAATATTGAATTACCCTCTATTCCAAAAGATTGTATTCACAACGCACATATGTTTTATATAAAAGTTCAAGATATAGATTCAAGAACTAAGTTGATTCAATACTTAAAAGAAAATGATATAATTAGTGTGTTTCATTATGTACCATTACATACTGCAAAAGCAGGTAAATACTTTGGAGTTCTAATGGGTGATGATATATACACAACTAAAGAGAGTGAGAGATTGATTAGGTTGCCTATGTATTATGAATTATCTATAAAAAGTATAAATTTAGTTTGTAGTACAATAAATAAATTTTATCAATAATAAAGGAGATAAAATGGGAACATTTAAATATATGATAAGTAGAAAAAAGTTTGAAGCAGGTAAACTTTTGAGAAAAGAAGCATACCAATATGATGAAAAAGTACAAAATATTGTACATCAAATAAAAGAAAATGGTTTTGCAGTTGTACCAAATTTTTATAGTGCAGATGAATGTGCTATCTTAAGAAATGAAGTAGATAGGCTAATAGAAAAACGAAGAGACGAAGAGAAACTTTGGATAGATGCATATGGTGCAGATAAAAGATGTTTTGCGGCAGAAGATGATAGTGAGTTGATAGCTAAATATTATAATAACGAGTTTCTAAATAGTGTAGCTAATAATGTTTTTGAAGCTAAAATGAGATGTTCTAATACGTTAGCTGCTCATATTGAGTATAAAGAGGGAAATATAGGATCTGGTCAAGGGTGGCATAGAGATGGAAATCATTTTCAATTTAAGGCTATAACATATCTTAGTGATGTAGAGATAAAAGATGGTCCATTTCAGATAATAGAAGGTAGTCATAAGCCTGAAATTATTAAAAAAGATATTAAGATTATGGGTCATGATGGAGTAGATTTAAGATTTACAAATACTCAAATAGAAAAACTAATAAAAAAATACCCTGATAATTATAAGGTATTAACTGCAACAGCTGGAACATTAGTTTTTGCAGATGTTAGTTGTATTCATACAGGTATGGCTTTATCTGAAGGTGGTAGTAGATATACATTGTTTAACTATTACTATCCATCTTATGATGATATAGAAGCTAAAAAAGCAAGATTTAAAGAAACTTATAAATTAAACTCAGAGTATGAATAAATATAAAAATATAAAAGAACTATATAATGATTTTATTTTATTAGAATCAAAATATAGCTTAATTGATTTAGAGATTGATAATATAAAAATTTGGCAAGCTATTAGATGGAATGTATTTACTACAATTTCAGCTAAAATTTTTGGATTGGGACAAGCTCATATAAATAGTAGTAAATCAAATAAATTGAAGCAAATAGTACCTATGATTTATAATTCTATTTTTAATAATGGCTTTTTTGCTAAACCACACGATATTTTGGTATTTCCACATGATAGAGTTAGGTTGGTTGACGGTGAATACATAGATATAAATACTAAGTATTTTATTGATGATTTATTATCTCAAGGTAAAGATTTATTAGTAATGGAAAAGCCATATACTCAAAAACATTTTACAAAAAAGAATAGTTATACAAAATATCTTGATGATTCTATTTTATTTTCATCAATATTTAAAAAGTTTGTTAAGGTTAATTTGCAAGAATATAAAATAATTAACTTATTGATTAATGATATTAAAAAGTTATTTGGGGTGGACATTGATTTATATTTTATTATTAAAGATAAAATTAAATTATATAAAGTATATTATAAATTTTATTATAAATTATTATCCCATCTTAAACCTAAGCAAATATATATGGTTGTTTGTTATTCTTATCCTTGGCTTGTACAAGTCGCTAAGGACTTGAATATTGAAGTTATAGAATTACAGCATGGAGCATTTAGTAAATATCACTTGGGATATTCATACCATAATAATAGTGTTAATTATTATCCTGATAAATTTTTAGTTTGGAATAATTACTGGAAAAATATTATTAGATTTCCTTTAAAAAAAGAACAAATTGATATTTACCCATTTATATTTCAAGAGCGAGAGATAAAAAAATATCAGCATATAAAAAAAGAGAGAAATAAGGTTGTAGTATTATCACAAGGACCTATATCTAATAAAATGGCAAAAATAATTCTTGATAATTTTGATTTTTTTAAAGATAAGGTTATAGAGTATAAGTTACATCCAGGTGAATTACAACGATATAAAAGTTATCCTTATTTGATGAAACTATTAGAAAAAGACAATGTATCTTTATCAAATTCTGATAATTTATATGAGTTGTTAGCAAAATCAGAATATCAAGTTGGTGTATATTCTACAGCTATTTATGAAGGTATAGAATTTAATTGTAAAACTATATTATGTAATACAATGTTTGTAGAATATATGGAAAAATTAATTGAAGATAATAAAATTTACAAAATATTATATGAGAAATAAATGTTAATAAAATCTAATTATAATTTCTATTTATACATGATAGCAATTGTATTATCTATTGGTGCATTAATTATTTCAAATGCTATTGTCATAAATGATTTTGATGATAATCTATATTATCATTTAGCATTTAATCACATAGATAATATGTTAATATTGGAAAATTATAATCAATTTAAATTGGATATTGGACATGGTGCTGAACCTATATATTTTTTATTTAATTATATATTTAAAGATGTCATTGAGTTTAATAGTTTAATTTTAATTATAAATATTTTTTTCTTATATTCAGTTTTTAATGTATTGAAGAAATTTTTTAAATATTATTTATTGATATATATTATATTATTATTAAGCAATAATTATATATATGTACTATTATCAGATCCACATAGAGTGAAACTTGCTATTTCCTTCTTTTTATTATATTTGGTCAGTGTAAGATACAAATCAATTTTATTAATATTATCTATTTTAACTCATTTTCAAATGCTGATATTCATTGTATATAAATTTATGATATTAATATTTGATAAGATAAAAGATAAAGGTAGTTTTTTATTGTCAAATTTACAAATATTTGTTTTGTTATGTTTCTTTATATTATATTATATTACTTATGATAGCTTTGGGTATACTTATATTTATTTACCAATATATAATAAAATAGTAGTATATTCAGATACTTTTAAAATTAATCTTAATACTGTAGTATTTACGTGGTTTTATATTTATTATATTTGTTATATTCATTATTTTAAATTAAATAATACACAAAAATTATTTTATCCTTTACTAATAGTTCTTTTTTCTATTTCATTTATATTAAATTTTTATAGAATACAATTATTACTTTTAATATTGATTTTTGTAATTGAATTAAATAGGCTATTTGATGGTAAGAGATATGCTGTACTTATAGTACTACCATTAATAATATATAATTTCTATAATTTAGTTAAATTTTTAATAAAAGGATTAGGATTAGAATGATACAACAGAATAAATTAAATATACCTATATTATTACTAGTATTTAATCGTATTGATACTACTAAAGTGGTATTAGATAGGATTAAAGATTTGAAGCCAACAAAATTATATATAGGTTCAGATGCTGCACGAGAAAATAATGATATAGAAAAAATAAAAGTTCAGGAATTAAGAGATTATATATTGAACTTTATAGATTGGGAATGTGAAGTAAAAACATTGTTTCAAGAGAAAAATTTAGGATGTAAATATGCAGTAAGTGGTGCAATTAAATGGTTTTTTTCACAAGAAGAGAAGGGTATAGTTATAGAAGATGATGTTGTACCATCAATCAATTTTTTTTATTTTTGTCAAGAGATGCTTGAAAAGTATAAAGATAATTTAAATGTAGGTTCTATATCAGGAAGAAATGATATAGGTATGTTAGATAATTATAAAGAAAAAGATTATTATTTTATAAATAAATTTATATGTTGGGGCTGGGCTAGTTGGTCTAATAGAGTTTTGAGCAATGATGTTGAGTATGGCAATACTTCAACTGTTGATAAGAGTATTTATGATAATATATCTTCAAAAGAGAATATGATAGTTCAGGCTTCTATTGGTTTGATAAAAAGTAAACAAGTAAATTCATGGGCTTATCCATTTGATTTATCATTTAGATTGAAAAATCAATTATGTTTAATACCTGCAAAAAATATGGTAAGAAACATAGGTTTAGATGTAGCAGGTGCTCATTCAAATGGTGGGTCTAGTGATGTAGCAAGGTATTTTGATGATTTTATGCCGGTGTTTAATAAGAATAAAGTAGTTAAATCTAATGATCTATTTTTAAATAAATTTATACATATGAGATATAAAAATATAGTATATTTATATTTGTTTTCAAAAATAGAATATTTAGGTTGGTTTAGGAAAATAATGAAAAGAGTAAAATATTTATGGATAAAATAAAAATTTTAGATTGTACACTTCGTGATGGTGGCTATATAAATAATTGGAAGTTTTCAAATAATCAAATAAAAAATATTCTTAATGCTCTTGAAATTTCAAAAATAGATATTATAGAATGTGGTTATCTAAATGATAAAAAAGGTCAAGAATCTAACTCTACACTATTTAAAAATGTTCTAATATTTGATAAATTTGTTAAGGATATAAATAAAGAAATAAAAAAAGTAGTTATGATAAATCTTGGTGATTATGATATAGTTAATTTACCAAACCAAAATATGACTAAAATAGATGGTATAAGACTAGCTTTTCATAAAAAAGATTTAAATTTAGCATTAAATCAAGCAAAACAAATTGTAGAGTTAGGCTATAAAGTATATTTTCAACCAATGGTTACAAAAAATTATAGTGATTTAGAATTTTTATCTTTAATAGAAGAGTCTAATAAATTAAATATCTACTCTTTTTATATCGTAGATAGTTTCGGATCTATGACACTAAATGAATTTAATAAATATATGATATTGGCAGATAATAATCTAAATCAATATATATCGTTAGGTTATCACTCTCACAATAATATGCAATTAGCCTTTTCAAATGCTATTACAATGTGTAATATGAATATTAAAAGAGATATTATAATTGATGCTAGTATATATGGGATAGGACGAGGTGCTGGAAATTTAAATACAGAGCTTATAACTGATTATCTAAATCATACTTATGATAAGTGTTACGATATATTGCCATTATTAGAGATAATAGATACTTTTTTAAACTCACTTATGCAAATAAATCCTTGGGGTTTTTCACCTGCTCAATACCTATCTGCATCGTTTGATTGTCACCCTAACTATGCTACATATCTTATCAATAAGAACACAAATCACATAGTAGGGGTTAAAAAAGTTTTAGAATCTTTACCAAATGATAAAAAATCCTCATTTGATAATAATTTAATAGAAAATTTGTATATTGACTTTCTATTAGATGCTAAAACAATTGTTAAAAATAATTTAGAGTTACCAAAAGATAAAAAAGTTTTACTACTTGCTTCAGGCAAAAGTGTAGCTGAATATAAAGATATGATAAAAAGTAGAATAGATACTGATGCGTACATTATAATAGCATTAAATCATAAACCAAATTTTGAGTGTGATTATTATTTCTTTTCAAATCAAAAACGATTTGATGAATTTAAAAACATTTTAAATAAAAATAAGATAATAATTACATCAAATTTACTTTCAACTATAGATATAAATATAGTTATAGATATAAAATCATTAGTTTATATAGAAGATGAATTTATAACTAATGTTGCAATAGTATTTATAAATTATTTAGTATCTAAAAATATCAAAAATGTAGAAATAGCAGGACTTGATGGGTATAAAATAGATCAAAATAATTATAATTATAATGAAACATCTGTGATAAATGATAATCAAGAATTAGAAAAACAAAATAAGTTATTAAGTAATGCCTTAAAATGTTTAAGTAATAAAATTAACATAGAGTTAATAACTCCAAGTATATTTAAAAAAGATATTGATTTAAGAATTTTAGGAGTGATACCAGCAAGATATAAATCTAGTAGATTTGAGGGCAAACCACTTTGCTTGATAAAAAATATTCCTATGATAAAAAGAACTTATGATCAAGCTAAAAAATCAAATTTATTAACAAAATTAGTAGTAGCTACAGATGATGAAAAGATCAAAAACTATTGTGATAATAAAAATATACCAGTAGTTATGACAAGTGAAAATTGCCTTACAGGAACAGATAGGATTGCCCAAGTTGCCATAAAAGAACATTATGATCTGTATGTAAATATTCAAGGAGATGAGCCAGTAATAGATCCTAATAGTATAGATGAAATAGTAAGTGAATATTTAAAATATAAAGATAAATATGTAGCATATAATCTATATAAACAAATAAATATAAAAGATGAAATAAGTAGTAGTACTATTATTAAAACGATAGTAAATGAAAAAGATGAGTTAATGTATATGTCAAGACTAGGAGTACCATTTAATAAATCATCAAGTGAGCCTATATTTAAAAAGCAAGTTTGTGTGTATGGTTTTACTAAAAAAGCATTGAAGTTATTTTCTAGTAGAGATAAAACAATAAATGAACAATATGAAGATATAGAGATACTTAGATTTTTAGATATGGGATATAAAGTAAAGATGAAAGAAACTACAGTAGATTCTATAGCAGTTGATATACCAGAAGATATAAAAAAAGTGGAAAAGTTTTTAGAAAAAAATGGATTAAAATAATATGATAAAAAATATAATATGGGATTTTGATGGAGTTATACTTGATAGTATGCCCGTAAGAGATTATGGATTTAGAAAAATATTTGAAAAATTTGATAAATACTTAGTAGATAAACTTTTAGAATATCATCATAATAACGGTGGATTATCAAGATATATAAAAATTAGATATTTTTATGAAAAGTTATTAAATCAAAATATTACAGATGAAGAAGTAAATATATTATCAGAACAATTTTCTATCATTATGAAAAAAGAACTTATAAATAAAAAATATTTTATCCAAGATAGTGTAGACTTTATAAAACTAAATTATCAAAAATATAACTTTCATATAGCATCTGGTTCTGATGAAAAAGAGTTAAATTATTTATGTAAAGAATTAAAAATAAGTCAATATTTCTTATCTATTAACGGTTCACCTATTCATAAAAATAACCTAGTGAAAGATATACTATTTAAGAATAATTATTTAAAAGATGAAACTATTTTAATAGGTGATAGTATAAATGATTATGAAGCAGCAAATGTAAATAATATAAATTTTTATGGATATAATAATATAAATTTAAGAAATAAACAATTTTATATTGTAAGTTTTGAACAGTTTGGATTAAAATAGTGATATTTAGTCAAGCATATTATAAATCAAAAGACAATATACAAATATCAACAGGGATAAATGTAAATATATATAGTTATATTACTAAACCTTTTATTGAAAAGATTAATAGTAAAAGTGATAGTATTGTTCATAATTCAGATTATATAAATGAATTATTTGTTACATATGGTGTTAATAGTTTGATTTATAAAAATATATTTAATGAATATAATATAAGTAGTATATCTGTACTAAACAAAAATTTGGATGATAAAATATTTTTATCAACAGCGATACAAAACAATATAAATATATCTATATTTTCACAATTGTCATATAAAATAGTATCTATTATTAAATTAATTATTTCAGTGTTTATATCTATTGTATTATCATTCTTAATACCTATTTATATATTATTTAAGTACAAAAATAAACATCAAGATAATTTAAATAATATATCAGTTATTAGAACAAAAGCGGCAGATGAAAAAATATCGAAATTACAAAAGAGGTTTAATATTGATTTTTTTGTAGATGATATTGTATATAAGAATACACAATATACAAGTATGTATAGTACAAATATAATTGTAAGATTTAAGGGTATAGCAGTAGTTCCATTTATAAATTTAAGAGATATTGTTTTTTTTATGAAAGATATAAATAAGTTATTTGATAAATATATGGTTGGATATATATTTTATCAATATATGTTAAGAATACCTATTAAAAGTGTGTATGAATATTATTTAAATAATTTGATAAATTTCTCTAAAGGTACATATTATACTGGAAATAAAGAAGATAGATATGCTATATGTGAAAAACGACTTTCAAAAAAATATAATATTAAAAGTGTATGTTTTCCTCATGGTTTAGAATATGCTTTTAAGATGCCAGCAGGACTTGTTGGTGATACCTTTTATTCAATATCACCAGAATCCAAAGAGCATTTATCTAATATATATAAAAAGGTTAACTTTGTATATGATATTGATGTTATATCAAAAATGTTTAAAAAAAATATTGATATACAAACTAATAAAAAGATTGTATTTTTTACTGAAGCCAGAGACCTAAAAGATGTAATAATCAATAAAAAGATTATTGATGCAATGTTAAATAAACATTTTGAGGTATTTTTAAAATTACATCCTCAAGATAAATTAGATAACTATAAAGAATATACAAATAAAATAAGTGTCTTAGATAATATAAATGATGCAATTAATAATAATATTTGTATATCTAGAAAATCAACTATTTTAGTTGAAGCATTGTATAATGATTCAATAGCTATTGCTATATTAATAAATGATTTAGATAAAAATATGATGGAAAATTATTTTCCTTCACTTACAGATAAAAGGATTCTAAAGTTTTATAATTTAGAAGATATGATTAAGTATATTCAAATAAAAAATAATAAGGGTATAATAGATGTTCAAAAATAAAATATTATTAATCACAGGTGGGACAGGAAGTTTTGGAAATGCAGTATTAAGAAACTTCTTAAATACAGATATTAAAGAGATACGAATTTTTTCTCGTGATGAGTTAAAACAAGATGATATGAGAAAAAAGTATAACAATGATAAACTAAAGTTTTATATAGGTGATGTACGAGATATAAACTCATTAGATGATGCTATAAAAGGTGTTGATTTTATATTTCATGCTGCTGCTTTAAAGCAAGTACCATCATGTGAGTTTTATCCTATGCAGGCTGTTCAAACAAATGTAATAGGTACTGAAAATGTACTAAATACAGCTATAAAATATAATGTTAAAAAAGTGATAGTTCTAAGTACCGATAAAGCTGTATATCCTATAAATGCTATGGGTATTAGTAAAGCTATGATGGAAAAAGTTGCAGTTGCTAAAAGTAGAAATTTAAATGATGATGAAACTGTGATATGTTGTACTAGATATGGAAATGTTATGGCAAGTCGTGGTTCAGTGATACCACTTTTTATAGAACAAATTAGAAATGATAAAGAGATAACTATAACAGATCCAAATATGACTAGATTTATGATGAGCTTAGATGATGCTGTAGATTTAGTTATGTTTGCCTTTGAACATGGAAATAATGGTGATATATTTGTACAAAAAGCACCGGCTGCTACTGTTGAACTTTTAGCAAAGACTTTAGTAAATATGTTAGGTAAACCAAATCATCCTATAAAAGTAATAGGTACAAGACATGGTGAAAAGTTATATGAAACACTTCTTACAAGAGAAGAGATGGTAAATGCAATTGATATGGGAGAATACTATAGAATACTTTCTGATACTAGAGATTTAAACTATAGTAAATTTTTTGTTGATGGTGAGGTTATCACAGAAGCCCAAGATTATCATTCACATAATACAAAAAGACTAAATGAACAAGAGATGAAAGAGATGATATTAAATCTACATGAAGTCCAAAATAGCTTAAAAGAGTTTGGTATAATATAGATGAAGATTCTAATCACAGGTTCAAATGGCTTTATAGCCAAAAATTTAATATCTCATCTAAAAAGAGATGAAAATATTAAATTATATCTTTACGAGAAAAATGATTCTATAGATATATTAAAAGCTTATATAAAAGAAGTGAATTTTATATATCATCTTGCAGGTGTAAATCGTCCTAAAAATACAGAAGAGTTTTATGAAGGTAATAGTGATTTAACAAAAGTAATAGTTGATATTTTGATGGAAGAAGATAAGACTACACCTATTCTATTATCTTCCTCAACTCAATCTTATTTAGATAATGATTATGGGAAAAGTAAAAAAGAAGCCCAAAATTTAGTAAAAACATATTCAAATAAAACAAATGCAAATATTTTTATATATAAGTTGCCAAACGTATTTGGAAAATGGTCAAAACCAAATTATAATAGTGTAGTAGCTACCTGGTGTCATAATATCACTAGAGATATAGATATACAAGTAAATGATGAAAATGTAAAGTTAAACTTGGTTTATATAGATGATGTTATTAAATCATTTATATCAAAAATAGATGTAAATAGTAGTGATGAAGATTGTAAAATAGATACTATTTACAATGTTACTTTAGGTGAGATAAAAGAGTTATTATTTCAGTTTAAAAAAAATAGAGAAAATTTACTAATACCAGAGGTATCAAGTGGATTTAAAAGAGCATTATATGCTACATATCTTAGCTTTTTACCAACAGATAAATTTTCTTATGAACTCAAAGGTCATAAAGATGAACGAGGTACTTTTTATGAGATAATTAAAACTGTAAACAATGGTCAATTCTCACTTTCAACTACGGCTTGCGGTATTAAAAGAGGTGGACACTATCATCATACTAAAAATGAAAAGTTTTTAGTAGTCAAAGGTGAAGCTTTGATACAAGAGCGACATATATTAACAAATGAATTAGTAGAATACAAAGTAAGTGATAAAAAGATGCAAGTAGTTGAGATGATACCTGGATATACTCATAATATCTCTAATACAGGAGATTGTGAGCTTTTATTATTACTTTGGGCAAATGAAAACTATGACCAAGAAAATCCAGATACATATTTTTTAGAGGTATAAAATGGCAAACGAAATAAAAAAATTAAAAGTTATGACAGTGGTAGGCACAAGACCAGAAATTATAAGACTAGCTTGTGTGTTACAAAAGCTTGAAGACAGTAAGGCTGTAGAACATATTATAGTGCATACTGGACAAAATTATGACTATGAACTTAATGAAGTATTCTTCAAAGATTTCAATCTTAGAAAACCTGATTATTTCTTAAATGCAGCATTGGGAAGTACAACTGAAACTATAGGAAATATTTTAATTAAGATTGACCCTATTTTAGAAGAGGTAAAACCTGATACTTTTTTAGTACTTGGAGATACCAATAGTTGCCTTTGTGCAATACCTGCTAAAAAAAGACAAATTCCTATCTTTCATATGGAAGCTGGAAATAGATGTTTTGATCAGCGAGTACCAGAAGAAACTAACCGAAAAATAGTAGATCATATAAGTGATATAAATATGACATATAGTGATATAGCAAGAGAATATTTACTTCGTGAAGGATTAAGTGCAGATAGGATTATTAAAACAGGAAGCCCAATCTATGAAGTGGTAAATTCTAAAATAGATGATATTCAAAAATCAAATATTTTAAAAGAGTTAAATTTAGAAAAAGAAAAATATTTTGTAGTTTCTACTCATAGAGAAGAAAATATTGGAAGTGATAAAAATTTTAATGATCTTATAGATACATTAAATGAGATAGCTAAAACTTACAATATGCCAGTAATTGTATCAACTCATCCACGAACTAGAAATAAAATTGAAGCAAATCAAGTTGAATTCCATCCTTTAATTCAGCTTATGAAACCTATGGGGTATAATGATTATAATAAACTTCAATTAGATTCTTTTGCAGTTTTAAGTGATAGTGGAACTATAAGTGAAGAGTCTTCTATTATGAAATTTAGAGCTTTAAATATACGACAAGCACATGAACGACCAGAAGCTATGGAAGAAGCTAGTGTTATGATGGTTGGATTAGAAAAAGAACGCATAATGCAAGGGCTTAAGATACTAGAATCACAAGAGAAAGATACATTAAGAGAAGTAGCTGACTATAGTATGCCAAATGTTTCTGATAAAGTATTAAGAATAATATTAAGTTATACAGATTATATCAATAGAGTTGTATGGAAAAAATAATTTGAAAAATAAAATTTTAATAGTAACAGAATGCTTTTATCCAGAAGAATTTAAGATAAATGATGTGGCAATAGAGTGGAAAAATAAAGGTTATGATGTAGAAGTATTAACTACAGTTCCTTCATATCCTGAGAGTGAAATCTATAATGGATATAAAAATAAATTTTATCAAAAAGAAATTTGGAATGATATAACTATACATAGAGTTAAAGCAGTTACAGGATATAAGACATCATTAATTAAAAAGCTTTTAAAGTATTTCTCTTTTATGTTTTTTGGTTCTATTTTAGCTTTAAAAATTGGTAAAAAATATGATTATATTTTTGGGTTTCAAGTTGGAGCTTTAAGTAGTATGTTTCCTGCAATATTGTTACAAAAGTTTTATAAAAGACCTGTAACATTATGGATACAAGATATTTGGCCTGATAGTGTATATGCATATGGATTTAAAAAAACAAAAGTTTTACAATATCTACTTGATAAGTTTGTAAGTTTAGTATATAGACATACTTCTAGTTTTGCTATTACTGGACAAGGTTTTAAAAATAGAGTTATACCATATGTTAGTGATGATCAATTAATTAAATATTGTCCAAATTGGGCTGATGAACTTGATGCGAATATTGAAAATATACAATTAAGTGATGATAGTAAAATACATTTTACTTTTGCAGGAAATATTGGTAAAGTTCAAAACTTAGAAAATGTAATTAGTGCATTTGGAACTTTGGATAATAAGTTTATAAATAAAGCACAATTAAATATAATAGGTGATGGTTCAGAACTGAATAATTTAAAAGAGTTAGTTCAAAAAAATAATTTTAACAATATACTATTTCATGGAAGAAAACCTAGAATTGATATGTCTAAATATCTTAATGCAAGTCATTTTTTAATAGTGTCATTAGTAGATAAACCTATTTTTTCTCTTACAGTTCCAGCAAAAACACAGACATATATTGCTGCAAAAAAACCAATATTAGCTATTTTAAAAGGTGATGGTGCAAAAATTATAAAAGATAATGACTTAGGATATATTTCAGATCCAAATAATCTTCAAGATATTCAAAATATATTTATAAAAGCAATTAATACTGATGGTGAGCAAATATCTAATTTTACTAAAAATTGTGATATTTTAAATAATACAATTTTCAATAAAGATAATATAATTAATAATTTACTAAGCTTAACTATAAAGAGTAAAACATGAAACAAATATTACTAACAGGCTCATCAGGATTTATAGGAAACTATTTCATACATAAATATCAAGATAAATATACTATAAATACTTTTTCATTTCTAAATAATAATTTTAATAGTTTATATTTACAAGGTATAGATATAATTATTCATCTTTCAGCATTAGTTCATCAAATGGGTGGAGCTACCAAAGAGGAATATAAAAAAATAAATGTAACTCAAACTATAGAGTTAGCAACAAAAGCTAAGACAAGTGGTGTTAAGTATTTTATATTTATGAGTACAGTTAAAGTATATGGAGAAGAGAGTAACATAGCTTATGATGAAGATACTATTTGTAAACCTCAAGATGATTATGGGATAAGTAAATTAAAAGCAGAACAAGAGCTTTTAAAACTACAAGATGATAACTTTAAAATAAGTATTATAAGAACTCCGATAGTTTATGGATATGGTGTAAAAGCAAATATAAAATCTCTTATAAACTTAACCAATAAAATATCAGTTTTACCATTTGGAAGTATTGGTAATAGAAGAAGTATGGTTTATATAGGGAATATTTGTCATTTAATAGAAGAAATAATTAAACAGGAAAGAGAAGGTATCTTTTTAGCTAGTGATGATGAGCCACTTAGTACTACAAAATTAATAGAACTAATAGCTCAAAATTTAGATAAAAAAGTATATCTTATAAAAATACCATTTTTTCAAAGTGTGTTAAAATTAGTTAAACCATCATTTCATAAAAGATTATTTGAGAGTTTGGAAGTGGATAATAGTAAAACTAAAGAGGTATTAAATTTAGAAAATCCTTATAGTGTTGAAGATGGAATTAAATATATGATAAAAGGTAAACAATGATTTATCTATTTTTATTTATTATTTCATTTACTCTAACATATCTAATTAAAAACTACTATATAAAAAATGCAATTTTAGAAGAAGTAAACGAAAGAAGTTCACATACAATACCAACACCGCATGGTGGAGGAATAGCTCTTAGTATCACTTGGTTTGTAGGTCTTTTTTATCTTAACTTTACAAATCAAATAGATATAACACTTTTTTATGCTTTATTAGTAGGTATGATTATATCAGTAGTTAGTTTTTTTGATGATCTGTATGATTTGAGTCCAAAGATTAGACTTGTGGCTCAAACAACTGTTGCTATTGGTGGGCTTTATTTTTTAGGTAGATTTAATAATTTAGACCTATTTATATTTAATATTGATAATCAAATCATCACTAATATCTTTGCTTTTTTACTTATAGTTTGGTTTATAAATCTTTATAATTTTTTAGATGGTATAAATGGCTATGCAGGTAGTGAAATAGTATTTTTAAGTATTGCAGGATTTTTACTATTTGGTGGACTTCATTTTATAGTTTTGATTATGGCTACACTCGGTTTTTTGGTGTGGAATTATGGGAATAAAGCAAAAATTTTTATGGGGGATGTTGGTAGTACACTACTGGGTTATAATGTAGCAGTTTTTACAATCTATTATACTAATAAAGAGCCAACTAATCTATGGATATGGATAATTTTATTTGGTTTATTTTGGTTTGATGCTACACTTACACTACTAAGAAGAAAATTTAATGGCGAGAAGTTATCTCAAGCACATAAAAAGCATGGATACCAAAGACTTAATCAAAGTGGTTTTAGTCACTTAAAAGTTACTACTTATTCTATAGTTTTAAATATAGTATTATTTTTTATAGTTTATTTTATAGCTAATATTTTTGTAGCTTTTGTAATAAGTGTAATATACCTTTATGGTATAATGCGATTTATAGATAATAGAAAAAAGTTTAAATAATGGGGAAAATAATATGGTTCTAAGTAAAAATAAACAGACAATACTTTTGATACTAATAGCATTTTCTTTTAGTTTTGCAGTTAGATTGATATGGGTACAACAGTTTAGTGGTACTGAACAGTTTAAATTCAACAATGAGTTTATGATAAATACTAACGATGGGTATACATGGGCTCAAGGTGCTCAAGATATAATTAATAATATAAGTCAAGAAAATAACGATCGTTCAAGAACAAGTTCTGCTGCTTCTATTTTAACTGCATTTATAGCTAAGATAATACCAACATCTTTTGAAACAATTATATTTTATATGCCTGCATTTTTTGCTTCTCTACTTGTAATACCTATTATACTTATAGGTCGAAGTATCGGTAAGCTTGAAGTTGGATTTATAGCTGCATTATTAGCTGGTATTGCTTGGAGTTATTACAATCGTACTATGGTAGGGTATTATGATACAGATATGTTAAATATTGTATTTCCTACATTCCTTTTATGGTCTTTGATTTGGGCTATAAAAACTCAAGAGGACAAGTATCTACTTTTTACAGCCTTAGACATTATAGCTTATAGATGGTGGTATCCACAAAGTTATAGTTTAGAATTTGCATTTTTTGGACTTATTGGTGCTTATGTACTGTATCAGTATATAAAAAAGCAAGATTATACTTACAATCTTACATTAATAACTTTTATGATGTTTGCTATGATGGGGCTTGATGGATTAATACGATTTATAGTTGTAGTTGGATTATTTATAACTTTAAAACTAAAGAAAGAATTAGTGCTTAAATATTTAATTTATCTATTTGGATTAGCTATTATTTTATTTATGGCTACTGGAGGTATTGATCCAATTATAGGAAAGTTAAAAGGGTATGTATTTAAAAATGTTATTAATGTGACTAAAGATGAAATATCTTTACATTTTTTTACTGTAATGCAAACTATAAGGGAAGCAGGAAAGATACCATTTGAGACTTTTGCAAATAGAATTAGTGGGCATACAATTACTTTTATACTTTCTATTATAGGATATATTTGGTTAGCTTTTAAACATAGAAGTTTGCTTCTTGGCTTACCTATGATTGGGCTTGGATTTTTAGCATATAGTGGAGGTCTACGATTTACTATATACGCAGTACCAGTTCTTGCTCTTGGTATAGCATATCTAATATATGAAGTATCAAAATTTTTATCAACTCAATTTATCAATGATAAAGTAGCTACTACGATGAAGTATATCTTCATGATAGGTTTTACTATTGCTATTTTGGTACCAAATATAAAGCATGTGATAAACTACAAAGTACCTACTGTATTTAATAAAGATGAAGTAGTAGTACTTGATAAGCTTAAAAAAATAGCTAGTAGAGAAGACTATGTAGTAGGATGGTGGGATTATGGATATCCTATACGATACTATGCAGATGTAAAAACTTTAAGTGATGGAGGTAAACATAGTGGAAGTGTGAATTTCCCGACAAGTTTTATACTTACTCATCCACAGCTTCAAGCAGCTAAGATGCTAAGACTAGATGTAGAATATACAGAAAATAGATTTAGAGTAAATGAACATAATAAAGAACTAGATAAAAATGATACCAAATATATAAAATGGAAAAGTTCAAATATAGGTCAAATGACACAAGACTATGGATATAAAGATACAAATAACTTTTTAACTTCTTTACAGACAGATATTAAGCTACCTAAAAAAACTAGAGATGTGTATCTGTATTTACCAAATAGAATGATGAATATCTACCCTACTGTAAATCTATTTTCAAATATAGACTTGATGACAGGGCAAAAAGGCAAACAACCATTTTTTTATAAATCAACTAATTTTAAAGAATCAAAAGAATATATAGATCTTGGTCGTGGTATAAAAATAGAAAAGAAAACAGGTAAAGTTGTAGTTGGTAATCAAAAAGTCTCAATCAATAAATTTACTAAAACATTCTATGGTAAAGATAGAAAACTTCATATTCAAGAACAAACTATAAATAGAAATGCAAATCTAAATGTGATATTTATGAGTAACTATAAACAGTTTTTAGTAGTAGAAAATAGTGTATATAACTCTACATATTTTCAGCTATTTGTACTAGAGAATTATGATAAAAATTTGTTTGAACCTACTATACTAACTCCGTTAGTAAAAGTGTATAAACTTAAAATTTAAATATATTAGTATATGTATGATATAATATGTATACTAAAATATGTAGGATAAATCATGACTATTAGAAAGAATTTTTTACTAGATGAAGAGATAGCAAAGCACTTAGAAGAGTTAGCAAAAAAAGAAAATACAACTCAAACTAATATTATAAAAAATATGATAGAAGAAAAATATCAAGAGATTAGTGTTCAAGAAAAACTTGATGCTATTAAAGTATTTGCAGGAAGTTGTCCTGGTATGTTTGTAGATAAAAGTATACAATCTATAAAAATGGAAATGGGTTCACAACTATGATACAATCTATAAATAATAAGGAAAAATTGTTTATAGATGCTAATATTTTTTTAGATATATTTGATCCTTATCGTCCAAATTATAAAGAAAGCTTAGCATTATATACTTTTGTAGTTGATAATAATTATAAACTATTTACATCATGTGATCTTATTACTACTATTTATTATATTGATTCTAAGAAAAATAAACATCAAGCATTACTAAACATACAAGCTATGAATAAAACTTTAAAAGTAATAGAGTTCTCAAATAAAGAAGTTGAAGAAACTTGTGAATTGATGCTAAAAGATTCTAGTTTTGTAGATTTGGAAGATACTATACAATATATTATGGCAAAAAAAGAAAAGTGTGATTTTATAATATCAAATGATAAAAATTTTATAAGTAAAGATATAAGGCTTCTTACGAGTGAAGAGTTTTGCAAGGAGCATAAAATATGCTAAATAAAAAAATACTAAACTTTGTAGTTATTATACTACTGTCATTTATAACTTTTGGATGGACTTTTTTTATATTTCATATACCATTTGATTTAAACTTAGTATTGAGTGTCATTGTTCTTAGAATATTAGCTTCTATATTTATATTTAAAGATTATTCTTTATCTTGGTCAAAATCTACACAAAAAACATTTTTACTTAAAAGTATAGTATATATAGTGCCTTTTATCTTATATGCACCATATTACCATGGAGAGTTTAGACTTTCTTTTTTGAGTAGTGAGTTATTTATATACTTATTTTCTATAAACTTTTTGATGTATGCATATCACTATTATATAAATAGAAGTACCTCTATAAAAACAAAGCAAGTAGTTATTTATGGTGCTGGAAAAGCAGGACTTAAACTAGAAGAGGAGTTTAAAAATAGTGAGTATAAAGTTGAATACTTTTGTGATGATGATAAAATTATACAAAATAGAAGTATAGATGCTATTAAGATACTAAGTCCTGATAGATTAAAAGCTAAATTATCTGATAAAAAGTATGATTTATTGGTTATTGCTATGCCTAGTGCGTCTCCTGAAGATATAAGTAATGCCTATGATAAATTGAGTGATAATTTTAATGAGATTAAAATACTTCCATCATTTGAAGATATTTTAAAAAACAAAGACTTCAAAGCTCAACTAAAAGATATATCAGTTGAAGACCTACTTGCACGACATCCAAAAGATCTTGATAAAACAGCCATAAAAGAGTTTATCAAAGATAAAGTTGTACTTGTAACTGGTGCAGGTGGATCTATAGGTAGTGAGATAGTACGACAGTGTAAAATATATGAAGCAAAGCAAATAATAGCACTAGATCATAGTGAATATAATTTATATGCAATAGAACAAGAGATAGCTAATGATATACTAGTACCTGTAATGCAAAGTGTAGTAAATATAAGTGATATAGAAAAAACTTTTTCTTCTTATAAGCCAGATATTGTTATACATGCAGCTGCATATAAACATGTACCACTTGTAGAAGCAAATATATCTGAAGCAATTGTAAATAATATAATAGGTACTAAAAATATCATAGATATATCTGTAAAATATGAAGTACAAAAAGTGGTATTGGTTTCAACAGATAAAGCAGTACGACCTACAAATGTGATGGGTACAACAAAAAGAATATGTGAACTTTATGCTCAAAATAAAAATAGTAATAATACTATCATATCAGCAGTAAGATTTGGAAATGTACTAGGAAGTAGTGGTTCAATTATACCAAAATTTAAAAGCCTAATAGAGCAAGGTAAAAACTTAACTGTAACACATCCTGATATTACTAGATATTTTATGCTTATACCTGAAGCTTGTGAGCTAGTACTTCAATCTGGTGCTTTAGGGCAAGGTGGAGAGATATTTATACTTGATATGGGTGAAGAGGTTAAAATAGTAGATTTAGCAAATAAGATGATAGAGTTAAGTGGTAGAGATGATATTAAAATAGAGTTTTGTGGTCTGCGACCAGGTGAAAAGCTATATGAAGAACTATTGATAGATGATAGTGATGGAAGTACAAAATATGAGTCTATAACAGTTGCAGCTGCTACTAAATATGATATTGAACAATTAGAAAATGATATAAATGAATTGATAAATTGTAAAGATAAAATTAAACAATTACAAAAAATAGTACCAGAATTTGATCATAAGTTGAATAAGTAAGGATAATAATTTAATTTATTAATTAATAAAAAGACATTACTATATATACTCATAGTATTTCTATTTAGTAGCTCAATTTAAATTCAGGACTTAGATTTACTATATATGCAGTACCTATATTAGCTTTTGGTATTGGATATTTTATTCTTTTTATTAGTGATTTTATCAAAAACAATTATATTAGATATAGTGTGATCTCATTTTTAACTATACTTGTATTATTACCAAATATACAACATATCATAAACTATAAAGTACCTACAGTATTCACTAAAAATGAAGTTGTAGTTTTAGATAAGCTAAAACATATTGCTAGTAGAGAAGATTATGTAGTATCATGGTGGGATTATGGGTACCCTATACGATATTATAGTGATGTGAAAACTTTAGCAGATGGGGGAAAACATAGTGGATCAGTAAACTTTCTTATATCGTATGCACTTACAAATCCTCAAGACTTAGCAGCTAAAATATTAAGACTAGATGTAGAATATACTGAGAAAAGATTTAATTTACCAAAAGACAACACTACAAAATGGCAAAGCTCAAATATAGCTCAAATGACTTTAGATTATGGATTTGATGATACAAATGATTTTTTATATTCTCTTCAAACAGATATTAAACTACCAAAGAAAACTAGAGATATATACCTGTATCTTCCAAATCGTATGTTAAATATATATCCTACAGTTGAGATATTCTCAAAAATAGACCTTATGTCAGGTATTATTAAAC